>Ga0210129_1000055_pt1 | contig 28620 bp, 28 predicted proteins | sample WestPond_Cattail_2_FD_185582 | JGI IMG/M metagenome (GOLD analysis project Ga0210129, IMG submission 185582) | Wetland microbial communities from the San Francisco Bay, California, USA, that impact long-term carbon sequestration -... | ecosystem: Environmental > Aquatic > Marine > Wetlands ... | reverse complement strand
GCGGCTGTAGCTCAGTTGGATAGAGTACTTGGCTACGAACCAAGGGGTCGTGGGTTCAATTCCTGCCAGCCGCACCAAAAAAGAAAAGCCTGCAACTGCAAAGTTGCAGGCTTTTTTCTTGCTGCCACCAGAAAGAGGGAAAGCGCCATGAGCAAGGCATTTACCAGGGAATCCGACGCTGCGGACGATGACGATCCGCAACTGCCGGCGTTGCCGGGCGGGGGCAAGAACTACATCACGCCCCAGGGCTATGCCCGTTTGCGCGCCGAGCTGCTGGACCTGATCGACAACGAACGCCCCAAGGTGGTGGAGATCGTGCACTGGGCGGCCAGCAATGGCGACCGGTCGGAAAACGGCGACTACATCTACGGCAAGAAGCGGCTGCGCGAGATCGACCGCCGCATCCGCTTCCTGACCAAGCGCCTGGAAATCGCCGAGGTCACCGACCCCAGCCTGCACCATGGCAGCGACCAGGTCTTTTTCGGGGCCACGGTGACGTATGCCGACGAGTCGGGCTTGGAGAGGACCATCACCATCCTGGGCATTGACGAGGCCGACAGCCTGCAGGCCCAGGTGAGCTGGGTTTCACCGATTGCCAGAACCCTGCTCAAGGCGCACGTGGGCGATGCGGCCCGGCTGGTCACGCCGGCGGGGGTGGAAGAGATCGAGGTGCTGCGGGTGCACTACCCCGCGCCCGGGGCGACCTGAAATCAGGAGTGGCTCTTGATGCGTTCGGCGCGCAGCACCGAAGGGGTGCGCCGCAGGTTGCGCAGGACGGTCTCCAGGTGCGCACGATCCCGAATGGCCACGACAAAGCGCAACTCGGTGGTTTCCTGCGCGGCCTCCTGGCCCATGTCCATGTGGGTGATGTCGGCCTCGGCCGTGGCCAGGGCGGAGGCCACCCGGGCCAGCACGCCCTTGCCATTGGCCACCATGACCAGGATGCCGGTTTCAAAAGCCCGCACGGGTTCGTCTGACCATTCGACGCTGATAAAGCGTTCGCTGTCCTTGTTCTGGAGCTTGACCGCCACGGCGCAGTCATCGGCGTGCACGACCAGGCCTTCGCCGCGGCCCAGGTAGCCCAGAATGCCATCGCCGGGAATCGGCCGGCAGCAGGTGGCGAACCGGACGGAGGCGTTCTCGCTGCCGTCGATGGTCACGGCGCTCTGGATCTGCGCCTCGTGCGCGGTAAAGCGTTCCCGGGTGAGCAGCAGGGCGTCGGGTTTTTCCCCACTCTCGGTCAGCAGGCTGACCAGCCGCTTGGCCACGATGGTGGCGATGCGTTTGCCCAGCCCGATGTCGGTCAGCAGTTCCGCGCGGCTCTTGTTGCCGGTGAAGCGCAGCAGTTTTTCCCAGAGGCCCTGGTAGGCGGCGTCGTCGCCGGGGAATTTCTCGATGCCCTCGGCGCGCAGGGCCTGGGACAGCAGTTTCTCGCCCAGCCCTTCGGATTCGGTCTGCGCCAGGGTCTTGAGGTGGTGCCGGATCTTGGAGCGGGCCCGGCCGGTGCGCACAAAACTCAGCCAGGCCGGGTTGGGGGTCGAGACCGGTGCGGTGACCACTTCGACCACGTCCCCGTTCTTGAGCTCGGTCCGCAGCGGGACCTGTTCGCCATTGATGCGGGCCGCCATGGCCCGGTCGCCGACGTTGCTGTGGATGGCGTAGGCGAAATCGACCACGGTGGCGCCCCGCGGCAGCGCCATGATGCGGCTCTTGGGGGTGAAGACGTACACCGCGTCGGGAAACAGGTCGACCTTGACGTGGTCCCAGAATTCGGCCGCGTCGCGGGTTTCGTCCTGGATATCGAGCAGGGACTGCAGCCACTTGGCGCCGAGCCGGTCGGCCGTCGGGCCGTCCGGTTCGCTGGCCTTGTAGAGCCAGTGCGCGGCCACGCCGGATTCGGCCACCATGTGCATGGCCTCGGTGCGGATCTGGAACTCGACATTGACGCCCGCCGGGCCGACCAGGGTGGTGTGCAGCGACTGGTAGCCGTTGGACTTGGGGATGGCGATGTGGTCCTTGAACTTGCCCGGCACCGGCTTGTAGAGCTGATGCAGGGTGCCCAGGGCGGTGTAGCAGTCGATCACGCCGGGCACCAGGAGCCGGAAGCCGTAGATGTCGGTGATCTGGGCGAAGCTCAGGTGCTTGTCATCCATCTTGCGGTAGATGGAATAGAGCGTTTTTTCCCGGCCGGCAATCCGGATCGCCATGCCGGTGGCGGCGAAGGTGGCTTCCACTTCCTTTTGGACCTTCTGCAGCAGGTCCCGCCGGCGGCCGCGCGCCTTGGCCACGGCCTTGGACAGGATGGCATGGCGCCAGGGGTTCAGGTGGCGGAATGCCAGGTCCTGGAGCTCGCGGTAGGTCTGGTTCAGGCCCAGGCGGTAGGCTATGGGGGCGTAGATTTCCAGGGTTTCGGAGGAAATGCGTATCCATTTGCTGCGCGGCGCATCCGACAGCGTGCGCATGTTGTGGGAGCGGTCGGCCAGCTTGATCAGGATGACGCGCACATCGCGCGCCATGGCCAGCAGCATCTTGCGGAACGATTCGGCCTGGTTTTCCTCGCGGGTGTCGAACTGCAGCTTGTCCAGCTTGGTCAGCCCGTCCACCAGATCGGCCACCTGGGAGCCGAAGCGTTCGATCAGCTCGATCTTGGTGACGCCGCAGTCTTCCAGGGCGTCGTGCAGCAAGGCGGCCATCAGGGCCTGGGCATCGAGCTTCCATTCGGCGCATTGGGCCGCCACGGCAATCGGGTGCGTGATGTAGGGTTCGCCGCTGTTGCGCAACTGGCCCAGGTGGGCTTCATCGGCGAACCGGTAGGCCTGCCGCACCTGCTCCAGATCGGTGGGCGACAGGTAGTCCAGCTTGGCGGTGAGTCCGGCAAAGCTGGCGGCCGCGGCATTGGCGGCGGCCGGGCTGGGCACGACCACCCCGGGACCAGCGCTGGGTCGGGGAGGTGTGACAGAAGAGGCTTTGAGAGCGGTACCCACCCCTGAAATATAGCGCGCTGTCACCGGCCGTGCGCGCCCCATGAAAAAAGCACCGCGCGCGGTGCTTTTTTCATGGGCAGGAGAGAGCGCTCAGAGCGGGACTTTCTTGAGCATTTCGATGCCGACCTTGCCGGCCGCGATTTCGCGCAGGGCGGTGACGCCGGGCTTGTTCTTGCTCTCGATCTTCGGGGTATGACCCTGGCTCAGCATGCGCGCGCGGTAGGTGGCGGCCAGAACCAGCTGGAAACGATTGGGGATCTGCAGCAGGCAGTCTTCGACGGTAATACGGGCCATGAAAAATTCTCCGGAAGGCTAGGGAACTGCCAATCAAGGCAGGTGCAACGCTTTGAAGGTCTCGGCCCGGGCGCGCCGCTGGGCCGAATACTTGAGTCGCTGGGCATGAACAATCGACTGGAGGTCAAAAAGCGCCCGTTCGAACAAGTCGTTGATTATAACGAAGTCGAACTTGTCGACCTGGGCCATCTCGGTTTCAGCGTTTTCCATCCGCAGCCCGATGACGTCCGGGGTGTCTTCGCCCCGTTTTTCCAGCCGGGCGCGCAATTCTTCCAGGCTGGGCGGCAGGATGAAGACCGTGACCGTGTTGGGAAAGATTTTCTTGATCTGCACGGCCCCCTGGAAATCGATTTCCAGAATGATGTCGGCGCCATCGGTGATGCGGTCCTCGATCGCCTTCTTGGAGGTGCCGTAGCGCTGGCTGTGCACGTGGGCCCACTCCAGAAAGGCGTTGGCTTGCACCATGGCGTCAAACGCTTCATGGGAGACGAAGAAATATTCCCGCCCGTTCTGTTCCTGCCCTCTGGGAGCGCGGGTGGTGTGCGAGATCGAGAGCTGCAGGCGCGGGTCCTGCGCCATCAGGGCCTTGACCAGGCTGGATTTGCCGGCGCCACTGGGGGCTGCGATGACGTACAGGTTTCCGGGAAAATCCATAAATAGGTGCTGGGGGGCGGTTACGGTCGCGTTATTCTATGTTCTGGACCTGCTCGCGCATCTGCTCGATCAGCACCTTCATGTCCACGGAAATATGGGTCAGCTCCAGGGCCGCCGACTTGGAACCCAGGGTGTTGGCCTCGCGGTGCAGTTCCTGGATCAGGAAATCGAGCCGCTTGCCGATCTCGCCGCCCTTGGTGATCAGCCGCTCCAGTTCATCGAGATGGGAGTCCAGCCGGGTGATTTCTTCGGCCACGTCGATGCGGATGGCAAAGGCGGTGGCCTCGGTCAGCGCCCGGTCCTGGGCCGCCTCCGGCGTGACGCTCCCCTCCGACAGGGCCATGGCTTCCTTCCAGCGTTCCAGGAAGCGCAGGCGCTGCTGCTCCACCAGCTTGGGCACCAGGGGGATGGCCTGACGGGCCAACTGGCGCAACTGGCCGATGCGTTCCAGCAGCATGGTGGCGAGCCGGGCGCCTTCGCGCTGCCGGGCGGACAGCAGTTCCTTGAGCGCCTTTTCGGTCAGGGGGGCCACCAACGGCCCCCAATCCTGGGCGCTGCCCTGTTCGCTGGCGGCCAGCCTGAGGATGTCGGCCACGCTCAAGGGGCGGGCCTCGGGCAGCCAGGCCTTGACGTTGTCCTGCAGGCCGTTGAGGCGTTGCATCAAGCGCGGCGACGGATCAGGGATTGCGCCTGCGCCGCTTTCGATCACCGCCCGGACCTCGACCTTGCCGCGCTTGAGCCCGGCAATGAGCAGTTCGCGCATGGCGGGCTCGAAGGGGCGCAGTTCCTCGGGCAGCCGGAACGTCAGGTCCAGAAAACGGCTGTTGACCGAGCGGATTTCAAGGCCGAGGTGGGCGGCGGGGCTGGCCGCCGGTTCGGAGGAGGGACTGGCGGTGCTGTGCTGGGCACTGGCATAGCCGGTCATGCTGTAAACTGGCATGGCAATTTCTTGATCTGTGGAATGTACCCAAGAATAACCGGGTTGGACCCGATCATCGAGTACTCACTTCGAAATTATGGCCAAGGTCAAACCAGCTCCCCTGTCCCCGTCAACCGTGATCGGCGGTTACCGCATCATTCGCAAAGTGGCGGCAGGTGGCTTTGGTGTGGTGTATCTTGCAACGGATCCGGAAGGCCAGCAAGTCGCGATCAAGGAATATCTCCCGGCTTCCCTGACGGCCCGGGCTCCCGGCGAGTTGTTGCCGCAGGTGCAGCCGGAAAAGCTCTCGCTGTACCGGCTGGGGCTGAAGAGCTTTTTCGAGGAAGGCCGTTCGCTGGCCCAGATCTCGCACCCCTCCGTGGTGAGCGTGCTGAATTTCTTCCGCGAGAACGAAACCGTTTACATGGTGATGAACTACCTGGAGGGGGCGTCCCTGCAGGACTTCATCATCACGGCGCGGGACCAGAAGCAGCAGAAGGTGTTCCGTGAATCGACCATCCGTTCGCTGTACGATGAAATCCTGCGCGGCTTGCGCATCGTGCACCAGCACAAGATGCTGCACCTGGACATCAAGCCGGCCAACATTTTCATCACCGACGACAACCGTTCCGTGCTGATCGACTTCGGCGCCGCGCGCGAAGTGCTGAGCAAGGAAGGCAATTTCATCCGCCCGATGTACACCCCGGGCTTTGCCGCGCCGGAAATGTACCGGCGCGATGCGGCCATGGGGCCGTGGACCGACATCTATGCGATTGGCGCCTGCATTTATGCCTGCATGCAGGGCTACCCGCCCAACGAGGCGCCGCAGCGGCTGGAAAAAGACCGCATCGCCATTGCGCTGGCGCGGCTGCGCGGGATTTATTCCGACAACCTGATCGAGGTGGTGGAGTGGTGCATGGCGCTGGATCCGCTGTCCCGGCCCCAGTCGGTGTTTGCCCTGCAAAAGGAACTCAGCCGCGAGGGCGAGCGCCGCTATACCAAGCTGACGGTGACCGAGAAGGTGCGGATGCAGTTCGACACCATGGTGGCCGATACCAAGAAGAGCGTCAAGTCGGTGTCTGGAATGGGTGGAAAACTAAAATGAAATTCTCTGTATTCCAGATCAGCCGCAAAGGCGGACGCGGCTCCAACGAGGACCGCATGGGGTATTGCTACACGCGCAATTCGGCCCTGTTCCTGCTGGCCGACGGCATGGGCGGCCACCCCGAAGGCGAGGTGGCGGCCCAGATGGCCCTGCAGGTGATGACGGCCAAGTTCCAGCAGGAAGCGAAGACCGACATCGAGGACGTGCGGGGCTTTTTAAGCTCGGCGGTGCTGATGGCGCATCGCCAGATCCTCAGCTATGCGGCCGAGAAAGCCATGCTCGACACGCCCCGCACGACCGTGGTGGCGGCCCTGATCCAGGGCGATAGCGTGAGCTGGGTCCACTGCGGGGATTCGCGCCTGTACATGGTGCGTGACGGCGAAATGCTGGCCCGCACGCGGGACCATTCCTACATGGAGCAGCGGCAGAACGAGATCCCCGTCATGAAATCCGGCGAACCGGTCAACCGCAACATCCTGTTCACCTGCCTGGGCTCGCCGGCCAATCCGGTGTTCGATATCGCCGGGCCCGTCAACCTGCAGCAGGGCGACAAGATCCTGCTGTGCTCCGATGGCCTGTGGAGCACGCTGTCGGATGTCGAGATCATCTACGACCTGGGGCTCAAGCCGGTGGCCCAGGCCGTGCCGGACCTGGTGGAAAAGGCGTTGGACAAAGCGGGCGACGGCAGCGACAACGTCACCGTGATCGCGATGGAGTGGGAAACACCCGATGCCTATGCGCCGACGCATGGCACGGTGTCTACCGACAGCATCAATGACGGCGTGTTTGCCTCGACGGTGCAGGCCGGCGGGCTGGATACCCTGGTCGATGATCTGGATGACGAGGCGATCGAGCGCTCCATTGCCGAAATCAACGAAGCCATCCGGCGCACGGCGGCCCGCCGAAACAGCTGAAGCCCGCAGTCGGCGGTCGCTATTTTCCGAAGCTGAACCATGAGTGAATTCACGAGAAGCGGCGCGCGCGCTGCCGACCAGTTGCGGCCGATCCGCATCACGCGCGGCTACACCATGCATGCCGAAGGCTCGGTGCTGATCGAGTTCGGCAACACCCGCGTGCTGTGCACCGCCTCGGTCGAGGAGAAAGTCCCGCCGCACAAGCGCGGCAGCGGCGAAGGCTGGGTGACGGCCGAGTACGGCATGCTGCCGCGCGCCACCCACACCCGCAGCGACCGCGAGGCCGCGCGCGGCAAGCAGACCGGGCGCACGCAGGAAATCCAGCGCCTGATCGGGCGTTCCATGCGCGCCGTGTTCGACCTGGCCCAACTGGGCGAGCGCACCATCGCCCTGGACTGCGATGTGCTGCAGGCCGACGGCGGCACGCGCACGGCGGCCATCACCGGCGCTTTTGTCGCGGCGCAGGACGCCGTCAACAAGCTGCGGGCCGAGGGCAAGCTGACCGGCTCACCCATCATCGGCCATGTGGCGGCGGTGTCGGTGGGCATCGTGCAGGGTACGCCGCTGCTGGACCTGGAATACACCGAGGATTCGGCCTGCGATACCGACATGAACGTCGTCATGACCGGCGCCGGCCATTTCATCGAGGTGCAGGGCACGGCCGAAGGCGCCGCTTTCAGCCGCAAGGAGATGGACGCCCTGCTGGCGCTGGCCGAAAAAGGCATCGCCGAGCTCGTTCGCTTGCAGGAACAGGCGCTGAAGTCCTGAGCGCGCGCGTGAAGAAGATCGTCCTCGCCTCCAACAATCCCGGCAAGCTGCGCGAACTGCAGGACATGTTCGCCCCGCTCGGCCTGGAGCTGGTGCGCCAGGGGGATCTGGGCATTCCCGAAGCCGAGGAGCCGCACCGCACCTTTGTCGAGAACGCGCTGGCCAAGGCGCGCCACGCGGCGCGCTTGAGCGGCCTGCCGGCGCTGGCCGACGATGCCGGCCTGTGCGTGGACGCCTTCGGCGGCCTGCCGGGGGTGGACACGGCGTTTTACGCCACCCAGTTCGGCTATGCCAAGGGCGACGACAACAATGTGCGCGCCCTGCTGGAGCAGATGCGCAACATCGACAACCGCCGTGCCGCCCTGGTCAGCACCCTGGTGGCGCTGCGCTCGGCCGACGACCCCGAGCCGCTGGTGGCGGTCGGGCGCGTCATTGGCGAGATCGCGCGCCAGCCGGTGGGCACCAACGGTTTCGGCTTCGACCCGGTGATGTTCATCCCGGAATTCGGCAAGACCTTTGCCCAGTTGCCGATCGAGGTGAAGAACGCCAACAGCCACCGCGGCCGCGCTGCGCGCGCCATGGCCGAACTGATTCGCCAGAACTGGCTGAAGTGAAACACACCGACATCCAGCATTACCTGCGGCCCGGCACGCTGCAACTGGCCAGCCTGCCGCCGCTCTCGCTCTACGTGCACCTGCCGTGGTGCCTGAAGAAATGCCCGTACTGCGATTTCAACTCGCACGAGATAAACATGGCCCCCAAGACGCCAGGGGCGTCGGCCCTCCAAGGGGGCGCATCCGGCTTGGGGCGGCCCGACCTGCCCGAGCAGCGCTACATCGAGGCGCTGGTGGCCGATCTGGAGGCGGCGCTGCCACTGGTGTGGGGCCGCACGGTGCACAGCATCTTCATTGGCGGCGGCACGCCCAGCCTGTTCTCGCCGCAGGCCATCGACCGCCTGCTCGGTGATATCCGGGCCCGCCTGAAATTGACCGCTGACTGCGAGGTGACGCTGGAGGCCAACCCCGGCACCTTCGAGAAAAACCGCTTTCGGGCGTTCCGCAGTGCCGGCGTCACCCGGCTGTCGGTCGGGGTGCAGAGTTTCAACGATGAATTTCTCAAGGCGCTGGGGCGGGTGCACGACCGCGCCCAGGCCATCGCGGCGGTGGAAGAGGCGCAGGCGTCTTTCGATACCTTCAACCTGGATCTGATGTATGCGCTGCCGGGCCAGACCCTGCCGCAACTGCGGCAGGACGTGGACCTGGCGCTGGACCTGGCGCCGCCGCATCTCTCGATCTACCACCTGACGATCGAGCCCAATACCTACTTTGCCAAGTTCCCGCCGGTCATTCCGGAAGAGGACACGGCCTACGCCATGCTGGACCTGCTCACCGAGCGCACCGGGTTGGCCGGGCTGCAGCGCTACGAGGTCTCGGCCTATGCAAGGTCGGGCCATCAGTGCCGCCACAACCTCAACTACTGGCAGTTCGGCGACTACCTGGGTATCGGCGCCGGCGCCCACAGCAAGCTCAGTTTTGCCCACCGCATCGTGCGCCAGGTGCGCCTGCGCGAGCCCCGGCTCTACATGGATGAGGCGCTGCGCGGCCAGGCACTGGCGCAGGAAACCGAGGTCAGCCGGGCCGATCTGCCCTTCGAGTTCATGCTCAACGCCCTGCGCTTGCGGCAGGGCTTTGCATTGGCGGAGTTTTCCGAACGCACCGGCCTGGCAGTCACGGCCATCCAGCCAGGGCTGGAGGAGGCCGAGCGCAAGGGTTTGATCGGGCGTGACTTGCAGCGCGTCTGGCCGACCGAGCGCGGCTTTGATTTTCTCAGCGATTTGCAGTCGCTGTTTCTGGCCGAAGCGGACTGATCCGGCCGGTCTGGCCGACGCGACAGCCGGCCATGAGCCCGGTATAGTGCAAACGCATCGGATGCACAGGAGGAATGACGCATGTTCTCGGTCTATGGGGAGACAGGGCGGCTTTTCAAAGGGGCCATGGAAGAGCTGCGGCATGTGGAGGCGGTCAGGGCGGTGTCGCGCTCGCGCGCCGTTGAACCCGTGGGCCGCTTTCCCCCTTCAGCGCCGTCGCCCCAGGCCGCGCCCCCCGCTGCCGCGGGCCATCGCAGCCCGCTGGCCGCCTATGTGCAAACTGGAGCCATGCAGGTGCCGCGCCATCCCCTGACCCGGGTGGCCGACGTGATGAGTCATGGCGTCATCACCGTGCCGGCCGATATCCCGGTGCTGCAAGCCTGGCAGCAGCTCGCCCAGCACGGCGTCAGCCAGGCGCCCGCGGTGGATGCCCGGGGCCAGTTGGTGGGCCTGCTGACGCGTGCCGAACTGCTCAAGCCGGAGCGGCTGCCCCTGCCCGGCGTCGATGCGCTGGTCTGGCGCGCGCTGCTGGCGCAGCCGGTGTCCGACATCATGTGGACCCCGGTGCCGGCGGTCGCCCGCGAGACGGACATCCGCCACGTGGCGCGGGTGCTGCTCGATACCCACCTGCCGGGCCTGCCGGTGGTGGATGACGCCGGGATGGTGGAGGGCTTTGTGTCCCGCACCGACATCCTGCGCGCGGTGGTGCACGATCCGCCGCTGGACCTCTGGAGCTGAACTCCCGAATTTTTCTGAACCGGAGGGCTTGCCATACAATCTAACAAACATTAGATTGTTGGCATGAAAAAACGCGCGATCAAGGATCTTCTCTATGAACAGGTGGCCCGCATCGGCAAGGCCGTTTCCAGCCCGAAGCGGCTGGAACTGCTGGAGCTGCTCGCGCAGGGCGAGAAAACGGTGGAAGCGCTGGCCCATGAACTGGCCATCGACATGAAGCTGGCCAGCGCCCACCTCAAGGCGCTGCGCGAGGCGCGTCTGGTGGAGAACCGGCGCGACGGCAAGTACATGGTCTATCGCCTCAGTGGCGAGGACGTGGCCCAGCTCTGGGTGACGCTGCGCCTGGTGGCAGAAGAGCATCTGGTCGAACTGCAACTGGCGCTGCAGCGTCTGGTGGCCGCCCCCGAGAAGCTGGCGCAGGTCGGACGCACTGAGTTGCTGGAGCAGGCGCGGCGCGGTGACGTCGTTGTCATCGACGTGCGACCCGAGGAAGAGTACGACGTGGCGCACCTGCCGTATGCGCGTTCCATGCCGGTGACGGAAATCGAGAAACGCCTGGCCGAACTGCCCAAGGGCCGGGAGATCGTGGCCTATTGCCGCGGCCCCTTCTGCCTGTTGTCGGATGAGGCGCAGAAACTGCTGTCCGGCAAGGGCTACCGCGTGCGCAAGATCCTCGACGGCGTGGCCGAGTGGCAGGCCGCCGGCATGCCGCTTGAACGCCCCTCCGGAGCGTGAGCAACGCCGGGATCGGCATTCACCAGGAGGACAGGAAATGACAAACACCCTTTTCATTCTGAACGAAGGTCCGTATGGCAATGAGCGGGCCTACAACGCGCTGCGTCTGGCGGGGGCGCTGATCGGCCGCGAAGGGCAGCAAGTTCGCCTGTTCCTGCTGGCCGATGGGGTGGTTTGCGCCAAGGCCGGGCAAAAGGTGCCACCGGGCTACTACAGCATCGAGCTCATGCTCGGCAAGGTGATCCGGCAAGGCGAGGTCAGCCTGTGCGGCACCTGCATGGATGCGCGGGGACTGGCAGCGACCGAATTGATGGAGGGTGCCAGGCGATCAACGCTGGCGCAACTGGCCGACTGGACCGTCGAAGCCGACAAGGTCCTGGTTTTTTAAGGAGACGAGCATGTTTTTCAAGCAACTGGCAACCAAGGAAGCCTCGTTGTCCTATTTTTTTGGCTGTGCCACCTACACCCGCGCCATCGCGGTGGACGTGGTCGCCGGTGACGAGGCCTGGTTCGTCGAGGAGGCGCGCAAGGCCGGCGTCAAGATCACGCATGTGATCGACACCCACGTCCATGCCGACCACTACTCGGGCGGGCGCAAGCTGGCCGCCATGGTGGGGGCGCCGTATTGCCTGCACGAGTCGGACCAGGGCAAGGTGGGTTTCCCCTTCGAGCCGCTGCACGACGGCCAGAAGCTCGATCTGGGCAATGTGCAGGTCGAGGTGCTGCACACGCCGGGCCACACATCCGACAGCGTCTGCCTGCTGGTGTCCGATCTGCGCCGTGGTGAGACCCCCTGGTTTGTCGTGACCGGCGACACGCTGTTTGTCGGCGCGGTGGGCCGCCCGGATCTGGCGGGCAAGGAAAAGGAAATGGCGGGCCAGCTGCATGGCACCTTGCACGACAAGTTGTTGAAGCTGCCCAGCGAGATCGAGATCTTCCCGGGCCATCAGGCCGGCAGCGCCTGCGGCGCCGGTATTTCCGGCAAGCCGTCCTCGACCATCGGTTTCGAGAAACGCTGGAATCCGGCGCTGTCCATGGCGCGCGAGGACTTCATTGCGGAGTTGACGCGTGAAATCCCGCCGCGACCGGCGGACATGGACCGCATCGTCGCGGCCAACATCGCAGTTTGAAAGAATGATCCATGAGTGAGTTGAGCATCGCGCGCCACGAGGTGCAGGACTGTCTGCACGGCATTCGCCACAACCTGAACCAGTTCGTTTACCAGTTGCTGCAGGTGCTGCTGGTCGGCCTGACCCTGGGCATGATGCGGACCGTGGTGCCGGCGCTGGCGAGTAGTGAATTCGGGGTGCCCAAAGGCTCCTTCCTGCTGCTGATCGCCTTTGTCGTGGCCTTCGGCTTCGTCAAAGGAACGCTCAACTTCGTTGCCGGCCGCCTGTCGGAACAGATCGGGCGCAGGAAAGTGCTGCTGATCGGCTGGCTGTCCGCGCTGCCGATTCCCTTCATGATCATGTACGCGCCAAGCTGGGGCTGGATTGTGGCGGCCACCGTGCTGCTGGGCATGAACCAGGGCTTTGCCTGGTCCATGACGCAGACTTCCAAGCTCGACATCACGCGCCCCGACCAGCGCGGCCTGACCATCGGCCTCAACGAGTTTGCCGGCTATGTCGGTGTCGCGATTGCCGGTATCGTCACCGGCTACATGGCCACGGCCTTCGGTCCCCGGCAGGGCCTGCTGATCTTCGGCCTGGTGGTGATCGTCTCAGCGTTGGTGCTGACGCAGTTCTTCGTCAAGGAAACCCTGCCCTGGGCCCAGGCGGAAGGTGCCCGTCATGCCGCCGGTAAATCCACAGGGCCGGTACCGCGCTATCCGGCCCATGTGCCGGCCAAGCCGAGCACCTGGCAGATGTTCACGCTGATGAGCTGGCGCGACCGCCGCATGGCCGCGCTGTGCCAGGCCGGGCTGGTGGAAAAGTTCGTCGATGCGCTGATCTGGGTGTTCTATCCGGTCTTCCTGTACCAGCAGGGCCTGAGCCTGCCCAATGTGGGCTGGGTCATCGGCGTCTATGGTTTCACCTGGGGCGGCTCGCAGCTCTTCACCGGCAAGCTGTCGGACCGCATCGGCCGCCACCGGCCCAATGTGCTGGGCATGTGGATCTGCGGCGCCGGCGTGGCCATGATGCTGCTGGGCAGCGGCGTCGCCTGGTGGTCGCTGTCGGCGGCGGTGTCGGGCTTCGGCATGGCGCTGCTCTATCCCAACCTGTCGGCGGCGGTGGCCGATATCTCGCACCCCAACTGGCGCGGCTCGGCCATCGGCATCTACCGTTTCTGGCGCGACCTGGGCTACGGCATCGGCGCGCTGGGCCTGGGGCTGGTGGCGCACTTCACCGGCCATATGGAAGGGGCGTTCTGGTTCGTGGCCCTGTCCATGTTCCTGTCGGGTGGCCTGCTGTGGCTGCTCGGCGAAGAAACCCACCCGCGGCTCAACCCGGCCTGAATGAATCTCAACGAAAGCAGACGACCTTGAAAAAATTGACCCGCTCCATTCCTCTCATCGCCCTGACGTTCTGTGCCGCTGTGCTGCCGGCACGCGCCGACGACACCCAGGCCGTCATCAATGCGATGGAGGGCTATCTGGAGTTTGTCGACTACGGTGGCGCCACCATCTTCCCGGAACAGATCCCGAAGGAAGACTGGAAACGTTTCTTCGTGGTCGATGCCCGCGACAAGGACCAGTACGCCAAGGAGCACATTCCGGGTGCGACGAACATCGAATGGCGCCAGGTACTGGCCCAGCGCAGCGCGATCCCGAAGGACAAGCCCGTGCTGATCTACTGCAACACGGGCACCCTGTCAGCCCAGGCCGGTTTTGCCTTGCGGCTGGCCGGCTATGAGAACGTGCGCATCCTGCAGGGCGGATTTTCGGATTGGAAGGCCAAGGGCGGCCTGGATGCCGCCAGCCGCGCCACGGGCGCGCCGAAGCACTGAGAGGGTATTTGGCGGAAGCGGTGAGATTCGAACTCACGAACGGTTGCCCGTTGCCGGTTTTCAAGACCGGTGCAATCGACCACTCTGCCACGCTTCCTGGAGGTCTCTTGTTCGAGACCGCCATTCTACCGTCTAAGGTGCTTGCGGCTCGGGGCTGGGGGCGGGTGTGCGGGCGTTGGTGCGCAGGCTCAGGCCGCCGGGCTGGCGTTTTTGTTCGCCCAGGGTCGGGCGGGCATTGGCCGGGCCCAGGCGGTTGCGCATGTCCTGCACAACCACTCTGAGCTGCTCGCGGTCATCGATTTTCTCAGCGTAGCGCTGCAGCACGAGGTGGGCCGTTTCGACCAGCTTGGCGTTGAGGGTCTCGTTGCCATGGACGAGCAGATCCTTGACGGCGGCGGAAGGGTTGCCGTTCATGCTCAGGCTCATGGCATTTTCTGCATGCTTGAGCACCTGGGTGTTGCAGGCACGGATGCGCTCGGCGTAAGGCGGGAAGATGGCGGTGGCGCCTGCCAGCAGTTCACTCACGGAGCGGCTGGTGCAAAAACGCATGCCCAGGGAATCGACGACAGACTCGACCTCGTCCAACTGGATCGCCTTGTCGGCGAGCTGGCCCAGCAGGGCCATCAGGTTGGTGGCGGACTCAAAATCGAAATCGGAAGTTTTGACTTTGCTGAAGATGGCACGAATCGCGTCCACCGATTTGGCAAACTGGCGCTCCATGATCAGGAGCAGTGCATCCACAATGACCGACATGCGCTGATGGCGTGCGCTGTTGGGGTGTCGCTCCAGCAGCTTCATGAAGTCGTCCCGACAGTGCAGCAGTCCCTTGCGGTCATTGAGTTCCAGGCGCGCGAAAGCCAGCAGCACCAGGGTCTGGCAGTCAAACATCTTGGAGTCCAGGCCCAGCCGCGCTGTTTTGCCGAGGATTTTTTCGGCTTCCGCACGGTCCCCGCTGTAGTAGGTCATCATGCCCAGGTTTTGCAGCCGGCTGATGGAAGCGGGGGTGAGGTCGCAGGCCAGCTTGTAGGTGTCCAGCGCCAGGTCAAAGCGCCCGAGCTCAACCTGGACACGGCCCAGCACATCGTAGGCGTCGGCGTAGCTGGGGTCTTCGCTGATCAGGTTTTCCAGCGTGCTGATGGCGCGGACGGCTTCACCGGAGTCGAGCAGCGAGCGCGCCACACCCAGTTTGGCCCAGGGCAGGGTCTTGGCGGCCACCACGGCTTCGTAGAGGGTTTGGGCTTCGGGATATTTTTCGACGCGCATCAGAAGTTCGGCACCGATGCGGGCGGCATAGAGCCAGTAGGGGCCACGACTCTCAAACCGTTTCATGCAGAGCCCGGCGGCCGTTTCAAAATCATCGGTCTCGATGGCCTCGAAGATTTCCTGCAGTGAGAGCTTGCGCTTGCGTGCCTGCCGCAAGCGGTCGGCCAGGTTGCTGGCGGTGTGGGGTTTGAGCAGGTAGCCGTCCAGCGCCGATTCGGCCGCCTCCGCCACCTTGGCGTAGGTGGCTTCGGCGGTGACCATGATGAAGACCGTGGAAAAAGGCAGCAGCTGGTTGCGCCGCAAGTCGTCCAGCAGGTCCTGGCCGCTCACGGAATCGTTGTCAAAATGATGCTCGCACAGGACGATGTCGAATTTTTTGTATTCCAGATGCCGCCGGGCATCCACCGCGCGCGCGCACTGCGTCACGGAGCCGACCCCAAAATCGCGCAGTTGGTTGACCAGGATGGCTTTGGAGGTTGGGTTGCCGTCAGCGACCAGTGCCCGGGTGGTGGATAAATCGTCTTCGAACAAGGCCATCAAGATACCTCGGTGCAGGTCGTTCCGGTGCAGCGCGATGCGAAGGCCCGGGTTGAAGGGGGCGCTTGCTCACGCGCTCGCCGTGCATTGGGGGTGCCCATGATGCCCAGGCCGATGAATCCCGGTTTCAGTCCGGATTTGCTCATTTTGTCGTGCTCGGTCTCTTAGTTGTTCAGGTTCTTGATCCAGCCCAGTCCCGCTGCCGTCGTGGTGCGGGGCTTGTACTCGCAGCCGATCCAGCCGGTGTAGCCGATGGCGTCGAGGTGCCGGAACAGGAAAGCGTAATTGATCTCGCCGGTTCCCGGCTCGTTGCGACCGGGATTGTCCGCGAGCTGGATGTGCGCAATGCGTGGCAGGTATTTCTGCGCGGTGGCGGCCAGTTCGCCTTCCATGCGCTGCGCATGGTACAGATCGTACTGGATGTACAGGTTGTCGCTGCCCACTTCATCGAGGAGGGCCTGCGCTTGCGCGGTGGTGTTCAGGAAGAAGCCCGGAACGTCGAAGCTGTTGATGGGTTCGATCAGCAGGCGGATGCCGGCCGCCTTGAGCTGGTCGGCGGCAAAGCGCAGGTTGGCCACCAGCGTGGCGTGCGCCTGCTCGCGGTGCACGCCTGCGGGCAGCAGCCCGGCCAGGCAGTTCACCTGCGGGCAGCCCAGCGCCGTGGCGTACGCGATGGCGCGCTCCACGCCGGCGCGAAATTCGGCCACCCGGTCCGGCTGGCAGGCGATGCCGCGCTCGCCCGCCTCCCAGTGGCCGGCCGGCAGGTTGTGCAGCACCAGTTGGAGCCCATTGGCGTGCAGGGCCTGCGCCAGCTCGTGCACGTCATGGGCATAGGGGAACTGGAACTCCACCGCCTTGAAGCCGGCCGTCCGGGCCGCCGCAAAGCGCTCCATGAAAGGCACTTCGTTGAAAAGCAGGGTCAGGTTGGCTGCAAATTTCGGCATGGCAGGCGGGAAATCCCGTGCGGCGCGTGAGAGCGCATCAATGCTCGGGAGGAAATGCCTGGGGGGTGCCTGCAACGGCCCAGGACTGGCCCTCGGTCAGGGTGTGAAGCTGGAATTGGCCGCTCGCGTCCCACAGCCAGGTGTCGATATAGCTCGCGTGTCCCATCTTCACGGGCGCAGGGAAGGGGGCGGCCTGCCGCACGGTGCGCTCGATTTCGGCGGTGACTTCGGGGGCGTGCAGCGGTGCGCGCAGCCAGTTCAGGGCGGTCAGCTGTCCGCGGTCGTCCACTTCAATCTGCAGCACGGCCACGGCATAGAGAAACGGGGGCAAGATGCCCTTGAAGATGCGGTCGCTGTTCTTGTCGTAAAGGTGGACGGCCGCGTCATGCCGATAGGCCAACGCGTTGTCTGCCGCCGAAATCTCAGCGGGCGGGGCCAGGGCGGGCGGCGCAGCAACCATGGGCGTTGCCGGCGGGACGGACGCCGCCGGCGCTGGGGGGGGCGTAGTGCATCCCGCCATGAGGGCTGCCACGCCGATGGCGGCGGCAGCGATCAGGAGGCGTTGTTCGTTGGACTGTTTCATGCAGCGTTGTTAACCCAGCCATGGCCGGGCTCGCGAGCCTTCGCCATGGGCTTGTCATGGAAGAAAACGCCTACTGTGCCATAAATAGCGCCGTCTGCCATAAATGGCGCCGTTGAGGGGTGTTTTTCTGTGGCAACTGGTGACGGTTTGTGAATGCAGCGCAACAGAACGGATGCGCAGCTTTTCAGTCCGCCGTCATGCCGGGTCGAGGGCGGTTTGCGGCGGCACAATGGCGGCTGGAGACCCATTGCATGACCAGCCCTGATCCCCGTACCCAGCCGCGCGCCTTCCTGACCCATCTGTATGAAGCCGCGGTGCGGCGCGCCCTGCCGCGGCACAACACGGCGGCCTTTTTGCCGCCGCCGCCCCAAGGCCGCACCCTCGTGATCGGTGCCGGCAAGGCCGCCGGGTCGATGGCGCAGGCGGTCGAGGCCCTGTGGCCGGCGGACGCACCGCTGTCGGGCCTCGTGGTCACGCGTTACCACCACATTCCGTCGCGCCCCGCCGGCCTGCCGCAGCGCATCGAGGTGGTCGAGGCCGCGCACCCGGTGCCCGATGCGGCGGGTCTGGCGGCGTCAAAGCGCATCCTGTCGCTGGTGCAGGGCCTGAGCAAGGACGACCTGGTGCTGTGTCTGATCTCCGGTGGCGGTTCGGCCCTGCTGACGCTGCCCGCCGCGGGGCTGACGCTGGAAGAAAAACAGCGCATCAACCAGGCCCTGCTCAACAGCGGCGCCAACATCGCCGAGATGAACTGCGTGCGCAAGCACCTCTCGCGCATCAAGGGCGGGCGCCTGGCCGCGGCCTGTGCGCCGGCCCGGGTGGTGACGCTGACCATCAGCGACGTGCCCGGCGACGACCCTTCGGTGATTGCCAGCGGTCCGACCGTGCCCGACGCCACCACCTGCGCCGACGCGTTATCGATTTTGCAGCGCTACAGCATTGAGGTGCCCGGGGAAGTGCTCGGTTTGCTCGAAAACGGCGGGCTGGAAACGCCCAAGCCGGGCGACCCGGCGTTTGCCGGCCATGCCGTGCATCTGATCGCCACCCCCCGGCAGTCGCTGGAGGCCGCTGCCGAAGCGGCTCGGGCGGCCGGCTTGCCGGCCTACATCCTGAGCGACGAAATGGAAGGTGAATCGCGCGAAGTGGGCAAGGTGCATGCCGCCATGGCGCGCGCGGTGGCCCAGCGTGGACAGCCTTTTGCCAAGCCTTGCGTGATCCTGAGCGGCGGCGAAACCACGGTGACGGTGCGCCCGGTCGCGGCGGGCGAAACCCGCGGTCGCGGCGGCCGGGCCGGCGAGTTCTGCATGGGGCTGGCTTCAGGCCTGCAGGGGCAGCCCGGGGTATGGGCGCTGGCGGCCGATACCGACGGCATCGACGGCATGGAGGACAACGCCGGGGCCTGGGTGGAGCCCGGCACCCTGGCCCGGGCCAAGGCGCTGGGCTTGAAGCTGGACCGTTACCTGGACCGCAACGATGCCTGGGGCTTTTTCCAGCCCCTGGGCGACCTGGTGGTCACCGGCCCGACCCATACCAATGTGAACGATTTTCGGGCCCTGTTGATCCTCTAGCCGGTTTCGTGACGGAAGTTTGATATTGCTCAAGGTTGCGGGAGACAGAGCGGGGCAAAGTCGCTTTCATGTTACCCGCAGGACTGATGGACCAGACCGCCGACCGGCGCACGATGGCGTCCGGCAACGTGCTGCTCAAGCGCGGCAGTTCGCCGGCGTGGGTGATGTACGTCGAATCGGGCCGGGTCGGCCTGGGCGTGATGGAAGGCGACGCCCTGGAACACCAGCTCGGCGAGGTCGAGGGCCCCTTCTGGCTGGAGGCCACGTCGGCGGTGCTCAACCTGCCCAGTGTGGTGGATGCCGTGGCCGAAACGGAAGTGATCCTGCTGCGCATTCCACTGGTCAAATTCCGCCAGTCGCTGGCGGCGATGCCGGTGGCGGCGCGCACGGTGCTGCAGGATGTGGCCCTGGCGCATCGCCGGCAGACCGAACTGGCGGTGAGCCGGCTGGCCAAGGATGCCGAGGCGCGCTGTGCCGAATGGCTGCTGCGCCATGCCAAGCCGGGGGAAAAGGGCGGGCAGGCGGTGCAGTTGCAGCAGCGCAAGCGACTGATTGCCGCCCAGCTCGGCATCGCCCCCGAAACCCTGTCACGCGTGTTGCGCCACCTGCGGGAGCAGAGCCTCATCAGCGGCACCGGGCGGGTGCTGAACCTGCTCGACCTGGGCGGCCTGCGTTCGCTGGCCGGGGTCTAGTCTCAGGGACGGTGTCCTATGAACAAAGCGCCTTGATGTCGGCCGGAATCGGAATGGCGCGAATGCCGGTGTCAGTGCCTTCGCGGCGCGCGGCAAAGATGCGCACTTCGTCGCATTCCATGATCAGGTCCGCGGCAGCCGTGCCGCCTTCACCGCTCTGGCGCATCACCCGGTAGCGCTGAACAAAGCTCTTGTCGCGCCATTCCGCGATCGAGGTGTGGATCTCCAGCGTGTCGCCATAGCTGGCCGTCTTGACAAAGCGGGCGTGGGTATCGACCAGCGGCGTGCCGATGAGTCCACGCGTCTTCTCGGTTTCATGCCAGGGCGGCACGCCGCACTGCAGGAAGAAATGGCGCGAGGCGGCGTCGATCCAGCGGAAGAAATTGGGAAACCACACGATGCGCGCAGGATCGCAGTCGCCGAACTCGACGCGCACGGTGTGGATGACGACCCGCGGTGAAGCGGCTGGGGTTGGGGTCTCGGTCATGGTGTTGCGCCCTCTCCACGGCGGAGAGGGTTGGTTATTCGAATCAGGGCGTCAACCCATCCGGCCGGGCAGCCACAGCGCGATCATCGGGAAGGCGATCAGGATCACCAGGCGCAGCAGGTCGGTGGCCACGAAGGGCAGCACGCCCTTGAAGATGGTGGTGAAACTCACGTCCTTGACCACGCTCTTGATCACGAACACGTTCATGCCCACCGGCGGGTGAATCAGGCCGAGCTCCACCGTCATGACGATGATGATGCCGAACCAGATCGGATCAAAACCAAGGTGGACGATGACCGGGTAAATGATGGGCACGGTCAGGATGATCATGGCCATGGCGTCCATCAGGCAGCCCAGCACCAGGTACATCACCATGATCATGGCCAGCACGCCATAGCGCCCCAGGCCCATGCTGGTCAGGAATTCGGTCAGTTTCTGCGGTGTCTGCGTGATGGTCAGGAAGTAGCCGAACAGCAGGGCGCCAATCAGCACCGTGAAAACAGCGGCCGAGGTGCGCGTGGCCTGCAGCAGCGCTTCGCGGATTTGCGCGCGCGAAAGTCGGCCGCGCAGGATGCCCAGCAAAAATGCGCCGCTGGCACCGACACCGCCGGCTTCGGTCGGGGTGAAGAAACCGCCGTACAGCCCGCCGATCACGAAGACAAACAGCAGCAGCGGGGCCCACACATCCTTCAGCCCATCGATGCGCTCGCGCCAGGACTTGTGCTCGCCAGCCGGCAGGAAATCCGGCTTGATTTTCACGATCAGGGAAATGGTGACGACGTACATGGTGATGGCCAGCAGACCCGGCAGGATGCCCGCCATGAACAGCTTGCCGATGTCCTGCTCGGTCAGGATGGCGTAGACCGCCAGCACGGTGGAAGGCGGCAGCATGGCGCCCAGCGTGCCGCCGGCGGCAATCACGCCCGTGGCAAAGGATTGCGGGTAGCCATAGCGCCGCATCTCGGGGTAGGCCACGCCGGCAAAGGTGGCGGCGGTAGCGACGGAGGAGCCGCTGATGGCGGCAAAGCCGCCGCAGGCCACCACGGTGGCCATGCCCAACCCACCGCGCAAGTGGCCGATAAAGGCGTTGGCGGCGCGAAACAGCTCCTTGCTGACGCCGGAGATGGACACAAAGGCGCCCATGAGCATGAACATCGGGATCACGCCAAACGTGTAGTCGGTCACGGTGCGCATGGAGGTCTGCCCCACCAGTTTGAGCGCGGGGCCCGGACCGACGATGTAGCTGTAGCCGGTGACGCCGACCAGGCCCATGGCCATGCCGACGGGCACCCGCAACAGCATCAGGGCAAACAGGACGATAAAGCCGATAAAGGCAACTGCATCAGTACTCAAGACGGAACCTCATTCGCTGGTGTGTTGTTCGGGATGTTCTTCGATCAGTTCCGGCTGGAAGATGAGCCGATAGGTGCGGATGGCGATCAGGATCACCGCTGAGACATCACCCAGCCAGGCAATGGCAAAGAAGGGCCAGGTCGGCAGATGCAGGTCGTAGGTCAGCACATGGTCGGAATAGGTCAACTGCACCTTGTCAAACAGCATGATGGTCTGCATGGTGACCACGAACAGCAGCACCAGCGTGGCAAAAATGTCGATGAAACGCTTCATGCGCGGGCCGGCCTGACCCCAGACCAGATCGACCGTGATATGGCCGCCGCGGTAGCTGGTGGCTGCGATGCCCCAGAAGATGAGAATGCCCAGCAACAGGCGACCGAAGTCGTAGCTGTCGGGGATCGAGGTGTCGAAAAACTTGCGCAGCAGGACCGACACGAAAACGTCCAGCGCCACCAGGCCCACGAAGATGGCCGCGAGCCACTCGATCGTGTCAATCACACGATCCATGAAATTACGCTTCACCCGATTCTCCACACAGAGGATTTAGAAGGCGGGTGGGCGCTGCACCGTGCAGATCGCCCACCCCGGGGACTTTTACAGGGCAGATTTGTACTTGACCAGACTCTTATGGAGAGAGTCCATCACAGCCTTGGGATCCTGGCCGGCTTTTTTCACATCAGCCGCCCATTGGGCTTCCAGCGGTGCGGTCGCCTTTTTCCAGGCGTTCAACTGGGCCGGGGTGAGTTTGTAGACGTCGTGTCCGAGCGCTTCCATCTTGGCATGGCCGCCGAATTCGAAGTCAGCCCAGGGAGCCGCGACTTTCTCGGCCCACTCGGTGGTGCAGTGATCGTCGATCACTTTTTTCTGGGCGCTGGACATGGCGTTGTACTTGCCCTGGTTCATCACCCAGACGAAGGGCGTGACGTACAAAGGCGTGTCCATGTGGTACTTGACGACCTTGTCGATGCCGAACAGGGGCAGGGAACCCCAGGGGAAGGTGATGGCGTCCGCCACGCCACGCTCCAGCACGTCGCGCGCTTCAGGGGCCGAGGCCTGCACATTGGTGCCGCCCAGCAGCGTGACCAGCTGGCCGATGGTATCGGTCGCGGGGCGCACTTTCATGTTCTTCAGGTCGGTCGGCACAACGATCTTCGTGCGGCCGTGGAAGGTGCCGGGGTCATGCACGAAGGCAAAGCAGTACTTCACGTCCTTCATTTCCTTGGCGGCGTAGCTGCGGTACCAGGCATCGATCGCAGCCGTGCCGCCCTTGCCGTTGGCGAACAGGAACGGCAGCGAAGCGCCGGCAAAAATCGGGAAGCGGCCGGGCTGGTAACCCGGGTTGACGTAGGCGAAATCGGCGATGCCGTCACGTGCCATGTCGTAGTGGTCGAAGGCCTTGCCCAACTGTTGCGAAGGGAACATGGTGGCCGTGATGGTGCCGCCCGAGGCTTTCTTGATGTCCTCGGCCCAGGCAATCAGCGCCGGGTTCAGCGGATGCTGCGCCGGGACCCAGCTCGAAAGCCGGAGTTGCACGGGTTTGTCCTGGGCCTGGGCCGGGCTGGTGGCCAGCAGCAGGGCAGCCGTGGCGCAGGCCACGGCCGTCGTGCCGCTCAGCACGCGCCTGGACAGGGTTTTAAAAACGGGGGTATTACGCATAGTCTCCTCTTTGGGTGGTTAGAAACAGTGGGGCCATTTTGCCCGGCATTCGGGCGGGTCGGAAACAGGCCGGGCAGGCAGGGCAATGTAGCGCGCGGGCGCAGGTCTGTACATCATCGTTTTCACCTGTCCTGGGCCTTCGTTTTGGGCTGGCCCGGCCGGCGCTGGATCCAGCGGATCGGCTGTTCCTTGAGCGGCCGCGCGGGCGCGCCATGCTGGCGCAGCGTTGCATCCAGTGCCGTACCGGCGTCGTCGGCCAGGGCCGCCGTGCGTGCCGCGGCGATGGCCGTCGCACGGGCTTCGTCCGAAGCCAGCGTGCCGGTCCGGGCCAGGTGCCCGATGATGTGCAGCAGGTTGTCCTTGCCGCGTTCGTTGGTCGAGCCGTAGCCCTTGATCAGGCGGCCGCACTGGGCGAGCTCGAAGCCGGTGGCCCAGTGCCGGCGCGTGCCCTGCACCACGCTGGCCAGCCACTGTTCGATCAGCGCCTGCTCCTGGGCAAAGCGGCTGCCGCGCTTGCGCAGCCAGCGCAGGCTGGCCAGCACCCGTAATGAGGCCATGCCGAACACCGAATGCGAGCCGACCTTGAGCGGCAGCGCCCAGGCTTCCTTGCCCTGCTGCTGGCGGCGGCGGTCCCAGGCGGTCACTTTTGCCGCCAGCGCCTGGGGCAACATCGCGGCAAACTCGGGCGCGCCGGGCTTGAAGTGGTCGTACACCTGCAGCAGGTCGTCGTCCTGGGCCTTGACTTCGCCCTTGACGCGCTGCCAGCGGCTGGCGCGGCTCTTCAGATCGGCCACGCGGATGATGTCGTCAAACGCCATCCACAAGGCCAGCCAGCGTGCCATTTCCCGCGTGATGGCATAGCCGTGGGCTGCCGCCGGGTCGGCCCGGCGTTCGGCGTCCAGCACTTGCTGCAGGCGCTGCGCGTAGAGCCGGGCGTAGTCGGCGTCCTGGTACTCCAGCACGCGGGCATGACCCAGGGCCAGCATGTCATGCACGGCCGGCGGAAAGATCTGGGCCAAATGGGGATCCAGCCCCTTGGCCAAAGGGGGCGTCTGCTCTGGATTCAACAGCAGATCGGCGACCATGGCGGCTTGTGCCCGCACGCCCGAGACGGCTTCGAAGCCGCGCTGGAAACCGCGCAGGCTGGCGGCAGCCGTCCTGCCGCCGGCGCCGATCACCGCTTCGAAGGCCGACTTCGGAAACGGAAACAGTCCGCTGCCGGCCACGGCACCCAGCATCACGGCGCTGACGATGGTGCCCGATTGCTGGGCCAGGGCGCCCATGTCGAACACATGGTGCTCGCGGCTCATGGTCTTGATGACGTCCAGCAAACGGGCGCTGTCGGCGCGGCCGTCGGCCATCTGCATGCGCTCGCTCGTGGTGAGGGTACGGGCGGAGGAGGTGATCACCAGTGTGCGCTCGGGCGAGGGCAGGCCCAGGCCGATCTGGCGCGTGGTTTCCAGCAGTTCGCTGGAGACCAGGCCGTCCAGGGCGCCGGGCACCGGGTTGAGGCTGAAGATCGGGCGCTTCTCCCCCAGCTCCTTGAGCGGTTGCGGGAAGACTTCGAGGTAGTAGGTGGTGGCGCCGGTGCGCTGGGCCACACCCGGGATGGAAGTGCTTTGCGCCGCGAAGCCGGCATGGCGCGCGATATCGATCAGCCATTCGGTCAGGACGCCGCCGCCTTCGCCGCCCAGGGCGCAGATCAGCAGGGTGATGGGTCGGTTGGTGTTCATTTTTTATTGTTCAGGCTGGTTGCATCACACGCACCAGGGTACTGCGCAGGCTGTGCAGCAAGCGCTCGTGCCACTTCGGGTTCTGGATCACTTCGGCGCGGTAGAAGCTCGGGCACAGCGTGGCGGCATGGGCATTGGCCCCGCACAGGCCACAACCGACGCAGCCGTCGATCACCACGGCCACCGGATCGACCTTGAGCGGGTCCGGGTTGTCCTTGATGGTAAGCGTGGGGCAGCCCGACAGGCGGATGCAGGCGTGGTCGCCGTTGCACACATCCTCGTCGACGCCGTATTTCACGCGCACCACGCGCTGGCCTTTTTTCAGCAGGCTGGCAATCCAGGGTTTGATGCGGCGCTGGCGCTCGAGCTGGCATTCGCCTTCGGCCACGATCACCTTCAGGCCGGTGACCTCGGTGGTGAAGGCCTCGTTGAGCGTCTTGCGCATCTCGGCCACCTCGTAGGTGTGCACGGTGCGCAGCCACTGCACGCCCATGCCCTTGAGCGTGTTCTCGATCGCCTGGTTGGTGTGCACGACGCTGACGCTCTTGTCGTCCGCGTTGTCCTTGGCGGCATGGCTCGGGGTGGAGAGGATGTCCTGCGTGCCGGTGGCCGCGGTGTAGCCGTTCTTGAAGATCAGCAGCACGGCGTCGTCGTTGTTGAACAGCGCGGACTGCACGCCGGTGAGCAGGCCGTTGTGCCAGAAGCCGCCGTCGCCCATGATGGACAGGGTGCGCCGCTGCATCATCGGCGTGACGCCGGCGCGGCTGGCCAGGCTCATGCCGTAGCCCAGGATGGAATGGCCGAACGAGAAGGGCGCGAAGGTGCCGAAGGCGTGGCAGCCGATGTCGGCGGCAATGTGCACCGCCCCCACATCCTGCTGCGCCAGCTTGAGCGCCGAGAACACCGGCCGCTCCGGACAGCCGATGCAAAAGCCCGGCGGGCGGATCGGCAGCGGTTCTTCCAGTTGCTTGGCCACGGCGGTGCGGCGATCGCGGTTGCCCTGCAGCCAGGCCTGGGCCGAATCCACCGCATGGCCGGGCAGGTATTGGGAGAGAAAGCCGGCCAGGCCGCTGGCCATCGCCTCGGCGGTGTATTCGCCGGTGGCGCTCAGCAGGTCCTTGCCGTGCAGCGGGGTGTTGATGTCGCGCCGGCGCAGGAAGGTGGCGATTTCCTGCTCGATGTATTCGGGTGTGCCTTCTTCCACCACCAGCACCGCGCGTTTGCCCAGGGCGAAGTCGGCAATCTGCTCGGGCACCAGCGGGAAGGTGACGTTGAGCACCAGCATCGGGATGTCGCTCTGGCCGAACGCGTCGGCGGCGCCGAACTGCTGCAGCGCGCGGATCAGCGTGTTGTGCAGGCCGCCCTGCACGATGATGCCCAGATCGCTGTGCTTGCCGGCGTGCAGCTCGTTGAGGCCCTGCTCGACGATGTAGCGCCGCGCCGCGGGGATGCGTTCCTGCACCTTGAGCTTTTCCTGGCTGAAGGTCACGGGGGGGTGCGCCAGCTTCATGTAATCAAAGCTGGCCGGCTCGGTCATCAGCGCCCGGGTCGAGACCTTGGGCGGCTGGTTGTCCCGGCAGGAGAAGCTGCCGCGCACATGGCAGGCGCGGATGCGCAGCTCCAGGATGGCCGGCATGTTGGAGGCTTCCGAGAGGCGAAAGCCATGCTCCACCATGCGCACCATATTGCCCAGTTCGGGCCGCGGGTCGAGCAGCAGCATGGTGGATTTGAGCGCGAAGGCATGGGTGCGCTCCTGGATCACGCTGGCGCCTTCGCCGTAGTCCTCGCCGACCACGATCAGGGCGCCGCCCTTGACGCCGGGGGAGGACAGGTTGGACAGCGCATCGGCCGCTACATTGGTGCCGACGATCGATTTCCAGGTCACCGCGCCGCGCAGCGGGTAGTGGATGGAGGCACCCAGCATGGCGGCGGCCGAGGCCTCGTTGGAGCAGGCTTCCACGTGCACACCGAGCTCGTCCATGTACGGCTTGGCCTGCACCATCACGTCCAGCAGGTGCGACACCGGCGCGCCCTGGTAGCCGCCGACATAGGCCACGCCCGACTGCAGCAGCGCCTTGGTGATGGCCAGGATGCCTTCGCCGTGAAAAGTCTCGCCGGCGCCCAGGGCCAGGGACTCGATTTCCTTGCTGAATGAAACTTCCAAGCGGGTCTCCAGAACGTATTTTTCAAATAACAGGCAAGTGTCGTTGCCAATCCGCTATCAATCAATAAAATATTGCGACTATAAAATATAAGAAATATGCATATCAAGGACATCGACCTCAACCTGCTGCGCGTGTTCGACGCGGTTTATCGCATGCGCAACGTCAGCCGGGCCGCGGAAGCACTGGACCTGACCCAGCCGGCGGTCAGCCAGGGCCTGACCCGGTTGCGGCTGCTGGTCAAGGACCCGCTGTTCATGCGCGCCAGCGGCGGCGTGCAGCCCAGCCCCCGGGCCGACCGGCTGGCGCCCGCCGTGCGCTCCGCCCTGGGCACGCTGGAACAGGCGTTCAACGAGTCGGTGCAGTTCGATCCGCTGCAGTCGAAAAAGACCTTTCGCATCCACATGAGCGACATCGGCGAGAGCCGCTTCCTGCCGGACCTGATGACGGCGTTGCGCGCGCATGCGCCAGGCGTGCGCATCGAGACCCTGCCCTTACCCGTTGCCAGCATCGCCGACGCGCTCGACAGCGGCCAGATCGAGTTCGCCTTTGGCTTCCTGCCCAACGTCAAGGACACGCAGCGCGTGCAACTGCTCAAGGACCGCTACATCGTGCTGCTGCGCGAGGGGCATCCGTTCGCGGCGCAGTACCGGCGCCGGCGCAGCGGCAAGGCCCTGCTCGATGCGCTGCACCAGCTGGAGTTCGTGGCCGGGCGCACCCATTCGGACACGCTGCGCATCCTGCAGTTGCTCCAGCTCGAAGACCGGGTGCGCCTGACCGCCGAACATTTCATGGTGCTGCCGGCCATCGTGCGCGCCACCGACCTGGCCGCTGTGATGCCGCGCAATATTGCGCAAGGCTTTGCCGCAGAAGGCGGCTACACCCTGATCGAGCCGTCTTTTCCGCTGCGCGACTTCACCGTCTCGCTGCACTGGAGCAAGCGCTTCGAGTCCGACCCGGGCAACCGCTGGATGCACCAGACCCTGCTGGAGCTGTTTTCCACCGGCTGAATTTGCCCCCACGCTTGCTCACTCCGTTTGCTTTGCTGGACGTGCCGCTGCGAGACGCAACGGCCCTTCCGCCTGTCCCAGCCTGCGCAGGCAGGCTGAGAGCCGCAGGCGTCAGCCCAAGGAGGCCGTAGTCGCCTTGGGAGCGGCCCGGCGGCGACGGAGCCCCCGGCCAGCCTGCCTACAATCGCTGTATTAGCAGGAACAAAGCAAATGAGCATCAAGAGCGACAAATGGATCCGCCGCATGGCCGAGAGCACCGGCATGATCGAACCCTTCGAGCCCGGCCAGATCCGCGAACGTGAAGGCCACAAGATCATCTCTTATGGCACCAGCAGCTACGGCTACGACATCCGCTGCGCGCCCGAGTTCAAGGTGTTCACCAACATCCACAGCACGGTGGTGGACCCGAAGAACTTCGACGAAAAAAGCTTTGTCGATTTCAATGAGGACGTCTGCATCATCCCGCCCAACAGCTTTGCGCTGGCCCGCACCATGGAGTACTTCCGCATCCCGCGCAACGTGCTGACCATCTGCCTGGGCAAGAGCACCTATGCGCGCTGCGGCATCATCGTCAACGTCACACCGTTTGAGCCCGAGTGGGAAGGCTACGTGACGCTGGAGTTCTCCAACACCACGCCGCTGCCGGCCAAGATCTACGCCGGCGAGGGCTGCGCCCAGGTGCTGTTCTTCGAGAGCGATGCGGACGAC
>Ga0210129_1000054_pt1 | contig 28894 bp, 21 predicted proteins | sample WestPond_Cattail_2_FD_185582 | JGI IMG/M metagenome (GOLD analysis project Ga0210129, IMG submission 185582) | Wetland microbial communities from the San Francisco Bay, California, USA, that impact long-term carbon sequestration -... | ecosystem: Environmental > Aquatic > Marine > Wetlands ... | reverse complement strand
ATACTTCTTTTTATTTAAAAATAAAAACTTACTACTATATAATATCCTCATATTCAATTAATTAATGCTAAATATCACCGTTCAGTAGACCCTATTTAATAAAGAAAACAAATTAATTTATCGTGGAAGTTTGAATGAGGCAGAACTGTTGTTAAGACATTATATTTAAATAGATATGACAAAATCTGTAAAAAAAATAAATAATCTATCTATAGGAACCGTAATAAAGAGTTCTGTATTGTCATGTGCGATATTTCTTTTCTTAACAGAAACAATAAATACACATTTCCCATCATTTCTTGTTTGGTATGTGAGTATACTCGTCATTGTATATTCGATAATTTTTATCTTAGTATTTTTCAAATTAAGAAAAATGGGAAAGCCGTCAAAATGGCTTTATTTGGCAATGGTCGCTGCTTTAATCGTGTATTTTATCGGCGATATTGGTGGAATACTTTTAAAGTAAAAATTAAAGACACTAATAAAATGGATTTGAAATATATATATTATATAAAAAATTCGGCTACTATTTTTTTAGCAAGCATTCTAATAACGGTAGCAATTATACCGTTAAGAGGAGTTGGGTTGGGTATTGGCTCCACGTTCTTTTCATCAATTGTTGGTTTAATTGGATACTTTATATTCACGAATTTTATTTGTAAACTATATGTACAAGAAATTCCTCCTAAATATATTCTATTGTCTATATTGTTTGGACTAACTGTATCTCAAGTCACTATCATGATTCTTTGTAAATATATTATTGGAATTTTCTCGGATCTTATCATTAATTTGTTTGGTATTATCGGAGGTTATGTATATTATAAAAAAGGCGGAACTATAAAGAAAGCTATTATATATATTGTTCTCGTTTATTGTTTGGGAATTGTTGGTGTATTTGTTATAAGCAACATATATAATTTTAATACAATTTTAGGTATTATTAATCCTACTACCATATCTAATTTTACGATTAAAAATGATAAAGGGAAAGTTCTTTCATTGTCTCAATTCAGAGGAAAATATTTAGTCGTGGATTGTTGGTATGAGCAAAACGATGTATGCTTTAAAGAATTTCCGAGCTTTCAAAAACTTTGTGACAAATATTCTTTAAATGATGAATTAAAGTGCATTTCTGTAAATATTCCATATTCAAAAGGTGAGAAAAATCCTCAACGAGTTATACAAGAAAGTGGTTATACTTTTCCTGTATTTATTTTGCCTGATAAGAAAGCAAGAAATGAATTGAAAATAGCCAGCTTTCCAACAATACTTATTTTTGATAAGAATAGTAAACTCATTTATAGAGGTGACTTGATCGGTGCAAAATTTGTATTAAAACATTACATTTAATTGGATAATATGAAAATGCAACCGCATAATAAAATAAGGAAAATCATCTACACACCTCGTAATCGTATGAATTTTATTATAAAAGGCAATGTCTATGAATTGCTCTATTACAAACATGGTAACTGGCTGTCTGCCGGCATTCAAAAGGCTCAATCGGATTCTCTTCTATAATATAAGCCTATAAAAATAAAACACCCAACTTTACATTTTTAGTGTAAAGTTGGGTGTAACTTTTGCTAAATACCGATTAATCAGTATTTGTTTGCGGAGAGACAGGGATTCGAACCCCGGGTACCTTGCGGTACAGCGGTTTTCAAGACCGTCGCTATCGACCACTCAGCCACCTCTCCTTTTAAATGTTTCAACTAACATCATTGCTTCCTCAAAAGCGATGCAAAGGTAGTACTTATTTTTGATTATACAAATCATTCTTAGAAAAAAATACAAAAAAAGAGCGAGAACTTGTTTCTCAAGTCCTCGTTTTATGGGAAAGCCGCATTGATGATGTGATGAAAACTCCGTATGACAAGTTTTGAGTGCTCTCCATTCTTTGTAATCCACCGGCTTTTGCTTACCTCTCGAAAGAGTTTATGTGGCCCGCCATTGAATAAAGAAGCTGTCTCGGAATTTCTTTATAATTGATGAGCTTCCCAGTCAAACCAATGCGGCAAATATTTGTTCATCATTTCTATAACGCAAATGTATATTTTTATTTTGAATAAACAAAAGAAATCCTAATTATTTTCAAAAAAAATACTGCTTTTTATCCGTTTACCCGTAGTACTCTGATACCTTTATACATTGGGCTGTTGACTTGTTCTTTCAATGTTCGTATGTCTACTATTACTCGATGACCTACTGATGAGGCATGCATAAGATGTAACGAACCGTTTGTGTATACGGCAATGCCTAAATGTGCCGCGTCCAATCCGTGAATATTGGCAAGTAATATAACAATGTCACCTTCTTTTATCCATTGAATTGAATCTTCATTAATTGCTGATTTGGGTAAGTATTTGACCGTTATATTGCTATATTTCTTTTCTGTTTTGCTGATGTTGCTGATGCTGTCACGATGTTTCATCAAAAAAGAATATTTGTATGGATGAGTACTCATATAATTGAGATAGGTAGTTATGGTAGCGGTGCCGTTTGTTGCCGTGACGTCAGTGATGTAACCGTTAGCTTCATTATCGCATATCCATGAAGTGATATAATGTTTGCGTGTTGTGTAACTGACATCATTATTGAAATATCTCAATTTTTGTAATAATGTTTTATAGTCGTTGAAAGTTTTGCCGCGTGCAAGGTAAAGGGCAATGGCATTTTCTACAAAGGTTGTGCAATCTAGTTCGTGAAGATTTATGACAAGCCGTTCAGGTTCATTACCTTCCAATGTATGTGCGACGTAGGGCATGCCCTTCAATAACTTTCCTGCATCAGCCGGATTTTGTAGATGGCTGTTAATTATTTTGCATGCCAAAATGCTGTCCGAAACATCCGTTTTTGAAATGTTTTGACTGTGTGCAACTATCGCAATACCTAATAATATTGTTATTGTGTATATTTTTCTGATGCTCATTCTTTATAAATTTATTCTATTGTTTTGTATTTTAGTCTTCAATATTGCTATCAGTTGTGTTATTAAAATGTGGTCAACCATTTTTCAAGTTCTTCGGTCCATTGGCGTTTGAACTGGAAACTGTCTCTGAATCCGAAACCGTGGCCACCTTTCGGATATGCATGTATACTAACCGGAACTTTATGGTTTATAAGTGACTGACAATAGTTCAGACTGTTTGCCGGCGTTACTACATCGTCGTCACTGCATAATACGATGAATGCCCGTGGGGTTTTGTCGGTTACTTGTTTTTCCATGCTATATTTTTTTACCAAAGAGTCTGACGGGTTTTTACCTAACAAGCATTCACGTGACCCTTGATGAGTGTATGATTTATCCATCGTTATTACAGGATATAGCAGAATTTGAAAATCCGGACGAGTCTCTTTTGTAAACATGTTCGCACCTGTAGCTGCTAGATGTCCGCCTGCTGATGCTCCCATAATGCCGACTTTATTCGGATTAATGTTCCATTCTTTGCAATGTTCGCGTGCTAATATGAAAGCTTGGTGTACATCGCTTATCGGCACATCGTAATGACCATTCGGGAGACGATATTTAAGTACGATATATGTGATGTCGATGGAATTCATCCAATCAGCCATATCATGACCTTCATGTTTGAAAGCTTCACAGATATATGCTCCGCCAGGGCACATGATAATAGCTTTGCTGTTAGGCTTTGAAGAAGGATATACCGTCATTGATGCGTTTGATATGTTGCCGATGCATTCCGTTCCTATCATCTTTTCTTCGCCGGTTAATTCGTTATTATTGGGTGCACCGTTAGGCCAAAGATCAACTACTATTTTGTGATTTTGTGCAAACATGAATGATGTAAAGAATAAGAATAATCCTAATAATGCAGTTCTATGTGTTTTCATTACTTAATTACTTTTTTATGATTACTAAAATCAAAGGTAATAAATATTAGATGATGATCGCCATTAATGACGAAAAAATAGCATTGTTTAAGAAACAAAAAAGGATATGATGTAAATCATATCCTTTTTAATTAGGTGCGCCCTTAGGGATTCGAACCCTAGACCCACTGATTAAGAGTCAGTTGCTCTACCAACTGAGCTAAGAGCGCCTTTCCTTGTTTTTGCGGTTGCAAAGGTAGACTTTTTATTTTAGTTCAGCAAATCATTTATATGAATTGTTTTGTTAATTATTGTAAATTAGCTCGGCTAGAACTCAAATAATTCAGGGGTTTTTCGCTTTAGTGGCGTGAGTTTCAAATCCTTACCGACAATAATTCCTTTTTCGTTTAATGCCTGTTCGATGGTGCTGTATACCAATTCCGGAAGGTTGTTTTTATCACTTAAATGGCACAACCACACATGCTTAAGCTTTGGCTGGTAGTGTTCCACAATAAATTTGGCGGCTTCATTATTACTAAGATGTCCTCTTGGTCCGCTAACGCGATTTTTTAAAAATATTGGGTAAGAGCCGGTTTTTAGCATGTTTTCGTCGTAATTAGCCTCCAATACCAGATAATTTGCTTCACAAATATAATGTTCTACTTTTTCGGTGATATGACCGATATCTGTGGCAAAACAAAAAGTGTTGTCATTTATTTCAATTTTGTAACCCATGTTGTCAGTGGCATCATGGGGAATATCAAAAGCTGTTATTTTGAAATCTTTTATCTGAAAAGGCTCTTCTTTATTGATAAAATGCATACAATTTACAGGCTTTTCTTTTATGCATTTATTTTTATTTATTCCTTTGTATACAGCTTTTGTGGTATAAACAGGTATGTTTAACCCTTCTCCAAAGTTTGTAATATATTTGACGTGGTCGGTATGGTCATGCGTAATGATGATTGCATAAATATCACTCATCGGAATATTTATCTTTTTCAGGAATCTTTTTACCGTACTAACATTAATACCGGCGTCAATCAATATGCCGTAGTTTTTGTTTTCATCATTCAAACCTAAATAATAGCAATTTCCACTGCTTCCACTTCCAAAACTAACAAATGTCATATATATGTATTTTATTTTGCAATCAGTTTATGCATGCCGGGTGTCATATAGGTATACACTTTATTGTCATCTCCCTTATAGATGAAGTATGCTTTTAATTCTTTATGCCTTTTTAAAAAATGAACGGCTTTATCCATGCCCATTACAATGAAAGATGTGGCATAAGCGTTTGCTGTCATACAATTATCACCCAATACAGTAACAGACAACAACTTGTTGTTGACAGGCAGTCCTGAATGAGGGTTGATGGTTGTGCCTGAATTCCTGCTTGTTGCCATACCTGTGTCAGTAATTTTCAATACTATTTGCTGTTTATTACTGATTTTGATCGAGTCGGAGCGGGGGATATTGATACTCACACACCAATTGCGGTCAAGCATTTTGTCTTTTTTCGGAGCTTCACCGGCCACGTCAATTTTACCACCAATATTTACAATATAGTTTTTTATGCCCTTACTTTGTAAAAACATTGCCACTACATCCGCTCCGTAACCTTTGGCAATGGCACTAAAATCCATCATTACACGGGGATCTTTCTTTACTATTTTACCGTTAATAAGATATATTTTTTTGTATCCGATGAATGACTTTATACTGTCAACGGTTGAGGTCGATACCTTTGTGCCTTTTTTGTTTCCGACATTCCACACATAGACTAACGGAGCTACCGTAATATCGAAATCGCCTTTAGTCTGGCGTGAAATTTCTTGTGACTTATTAAAAACAGTGGTGAAATAATCATTGAGTGCCACTTTTTGATTTTTGTTGAGTTTTGATACTATTGAAGTGTCGTTGAACATTGAAAGTGAAGCATCAACTTTTTGCAATTCTTTCTCAATATCAATCTTATAATCTATTCCGCTTTGATAAGTTATATGATATGATGTGTTAAATATCTTCCCTTCATTATGTTGGTAAGGTTCTTTATATCCGATAACAATAAATACGGCAAGAATTATGATTGCAGATATGCCAAGTATCAGATTTTTCTTAGTGTTGTTTTCTTTTGTTCTCATAATTATTTTTGAAAGGTATCCTGTACATGATTGAATATGTAAAATTGTATACATTGCCCTTGCTCTCTCCATATCCTGGTATATACCATGGGGATCCATTGATAGAACCGTTTGCCGATATCTTGGTGCAATATCTGACAGTCCAGCCCATCATTATGTTTTTATATATTTGTACTCTTACTCCGCCTACCAATTCAAACCACGAACCGGTGGAAGAAAGGTTGTTGATATTGAGTGCCTGAGTCGTCCCTCCCCAGTAACCGTCTGAAAGTCCCGGACCGTTGATACTATATTTGAATTTGCTGAAACCGTAACGAAATCCGATGAACGCACAACTTTCACTTGCGTTTTTATATTTGAATTTGTAGTTCATGCCAATTCTGAAGTATGGTGCCGATGACACGTATGTGATGTTGTTTTTTGTGTAATCAGTTTTTCCATGTCCGAATTCAAATACCGGAAAGAAGCGGTTTTTCATGTTAATATCTATGCTACCTTCATAAGAATCGAATTTTCCACCGAAGAAATGATTAGAAATATTATAAAGGTCGGCACCTATATATATAGCGCCGAATAGAGGAAAATGAAGCGTATCTTTTTTTGCGGTTTCAGCTTTACGCTGGTTAAGTCGCTCTTGTTGAGACATGGCATGTACTGCCTTGTGCACACCTTGTTTATGGTTTTGCTCTGTTGTGTTGGTTTGGGCTATTACCGGTGAAGCAACAAGTATTAATGCACTCAATATGAGATTATTTCGAAACCTTGTAATATAATCTGATATTTTCTTTTTCATTTTCGGTAATATCCTTATTAATTATAGATAGCGAATTTATAAAATGATTGGTCACACGCGCATTTTTAATATTGTAGTACATTACAGTACCTTGATCCATTGACAAAAAGTGAACCCACGATGTAAATTTAACTATCAACGTGTCGTGTACGACATTCTTTTTATAACCTTCTTGCAAAACGAATGCTGTGGAATCGTTCAGATAACTTAACGGTAATGAATAAGTGTTTGAAGTGCTGTCTAAGCTTTCGGTCAAGAGTGTATCTAATTTCACAGGATATATAAGAAGTGTATCCGATACTCCCATATGTACGCTTGACGTGTCGTTTAGGCGATAAAGTGTTATCTCCATCTTTGTGCGACCTGAAGATGTCTCATATTCTTCTTCGCAAGCGGAAACGACCGTTGTGATTAATAGAACGAGCCAAAAGCTTAACTTCTTCACCATCAGATTTCTTTTTCTATTTGATAATTGTTACGACTGGGAGCACTGCGTGAAATTAATTCACCGATAAATCCAGCCAAGAATAATTGCGTACCCAATATCATGGCTGTCAAAGCCAAATAAAAATACGGAGTTTCGGTCACCAATCGTTGTGGCATGTTGTGAGCTAAAGCCCATAATTTGCTACTTCCGACAATAATGATAGCTATGAAACCGATGAGAAACATCAGTGAACCCAAGAACCCGAATATGTGCATCGGTTTAACGCCGAATTTTGAAAGGAACCATAATGATATAAGGTCCAGGTAGCCATTGAAAAAGCGATTAAGACCTCCGAACTTGGTGTGACCATATTTGCGTTGTTGATGATGTACCACTAGTTCTCCTATTTTGTCAAAACCTGCATTCTTTGCCAAATAAGGAATGTATCTGTGCATCTCGCCGTATACTTCAATATTTTTTACTACATCGTTACGATAGGCTTTAAGTCCGCAATTGAAATCGTGCAAGTTATGTATTCCGCTCACCTTACGTGCTGTGGCATTGAATAATTTTGTAGGAATTGTTTTCGATAACGGGTCGTAGCGTTTCTTTTTATAACCGGATACCAAATCGTAATTTTCCTCAATAATCATTTTATATAGAGCAGGTATTTCATCCGGGCTATCTTGTAAATCAGCATCCATCGTTATTACAACGTTACCTTTTGCACGTTTGAATCCACAAAACAATGCTGCACTTTTGCCGTAATTGCGGCGAAATTTTATGCCGCAAACATCAGGATGTGAGGCTTTTAAATTTTCAATTATTGGCCATGAATCATCTGTGCTGCCGTCGTTAACGAATATTATTTCATGTGTGTAATTATTGGCATTCATTACCTTTTCAATCCATTCGTACAATTCAGGTAACGATTTGTCTTCGTTATATAAAGGTATGATTATAGATATATCCATTATCAATTTGTTTTTTTGTGTTTTTGAACGAACAAAGCAACGATCAAAGCTGTAATTGTACCTATAAAGAAATTTATGGAAAGCAATTCCCAAACTAATTGTATTGGTGTATTTGATGCAATCGCTGTAATTTCCTGTGATTCTATTTTAGTGATTTGCTTTGATGTATATCCCATATAACTTATGTTCGTTTGGCCATTAATTGTGTAATGGCATCTTGCCAAGCAGTGAAGAAAAATCCGTTGTCAATAAAGCGGAAATATATATATTGTATAGCTGCTACCAATAAAGAAGCAAATAAAAACATCGATATTGTAAATGCACATGCGTGACCGAACCCTATTACTCCTTCGCATTCCAGATTTCTATATTTTTTCGCTAATTTGAAGGTATAAAATGGAATATATGCTGTTGCTATATAAAAGACCAGCCATATAGAAGGATAATGTAGCCCTAAAATATATAATAAGAAACTCAAAGTGCAAAATAAACCCAATCTTGCGCCGTAAATCATTGCATATGTTTGGAGGTTGCTTCGATCCTTTCTCATTTTTGTCATTATTATTGCTGCAAAAATAAGATAAAAAGCCTTATTACTGTAATGTTTCAGTAATAAATTCACTTTTTTTCGAAAAAACATTATTCATCTCTTTGCAAAATTGAAAATTTGGAATACATTTGCACTCACAAAATCGAAACGGGTAAGTCCTATACGGTCAGCTCCCTTCGAATCCCCCAGGGCTTGACGGCAGCAAGGGTAGTTGGTTGTAGCGACGCGATGTAGGTAGCTTACCCACCCGCCTCTTTAGCTCAGTTGGTCAGAGCACGTGATTTGTAATCTCGGGGTCGTTGGTTCGAATCCGACAAGAGGCTCTTCTTAAATGATAATATGTTTGTCTTTCCCAAAGGCTAAATTATATATTTTATCAGCCATTACGATACATATTATTTCTTCTATCGTTTTTCCATTAGTTTTTTGTACTAATTATTGTTCAATTTTTCTTTTTCATAATTCTTTTTTTTATTTTTGTTTATTAGAATCTTAAATAACAACATATTATGGGAAGAAAGATCAAATTTAGTTTAGTCTATCGCGATATGTGGCAGTCATCAGGTAAGTATCAACCGCGTGCCGACCAGTTGGTCAGAGTAGCTCCGCTGATTATTGATATGGGGTGCTTTGCTCGTGTTGAGACTAATGGTGGTGCCTTTGAACAGGTTAATTTGCTTTACGGCGAAAACCCGAATCATGCAGTACGCTCGTTTACAAGGCCTTTTAATGAAGTTGGCATTCAAACACACATGCTTGACAGAGGGCTTAATGCATTGCGCATGTATCCGGTACCGGCAGATGTGCGTCGTTTGATGTATAAAGTGAAGAAAGCTCAGGGAGTGGACATCACACGTATATTTTGCGGACTTAATGAGGTTCGCAATATTATTCCGTCCATTCATTATGCTCTTGATGCCGGGATGATTCCTCAGGCAACGCTTTGTATTACTCATTCTCCGGTACATACGGTAGAGTATTATACCAATATTGCAAATCAATTGATTGAGGCCGGTGCTCCTGAAATTTGTTTAAAGGATATGGCTGGTATAGGTCGTCCGGTATTCTTGGGTAGACTTGTGAAGGCTATTAAAGATAAGCATCCAGATGTGATAATTCAATATCATGGGCATTCCGGACCTGGATTATCAATGGCCTCTATATTAGAGGTCTGCCGTAATGGCGCCGATATAATTGATACAGCCGTTGAGCCTATGGCGTGGGGCAAGGTACACCCTGATGTTATTTCGGTGCAGGCTATGTTGAAGGATGCCGGGTTTGAAGTACCTGAAATAAATATGAATGCCTATATGAAGGTGCGTGCCACAACTCAGGATTTTATCGATGATTTCTTGGGCTATTTCATGAATCCTACCAATAAAGAATGTTCATCGTTACTTTTGACTTGCGGTTTGCCTGGCGGTATGATGGGGTCGATGATGGCTGATTTGAATGGCGTTCATTCTGGTATTAACATAATATTGAAGAGCCAGAATAAACCCGAATTGACTCTTGACGACTTGCTCGTAAAGTTATTTGAGGAAGTGGCTTATGCGTGGCCTCGTTTGGGGTATCCTCCATTGGTTACTCCTTTCAGCCAGTATGTTAAGAATATTTCATTGATGAACATTTTGCAGATGGCTAAAGGTGAACCTCGTTGGTCAATGATCGATAATAATGCATGGGGGATGATTCTCGGTAAGAGCGGCCGGTTACCAGGCAAATTGGCACCTGAGATAGTTGAATTGGCTAAAGAGAAAGGATATGAATTTACAACTGCCGACCCGCAATCGTTTTATCCTGATGAGTTAGATAAATATAAGAAGGAAATGGATGATAATCATTGGGATTACGGTACTGATAATGAAGAACTGTTTGAATTGGCAATGCACGATCGCCAGTATCGTGACTATAAGAGTGGGGTAGCGAAACAACGTTTTGAAGAAGATTTGCAAAAGGCAAAAGATGCTGCAATGGCAAAGAGAGGTTTCAATGAAGATGATATTCGCAAAATGAAAGAGGCAAAAGCCGAACCTGTTGTAGCGGCAGAACGTGGACAAGTGTTATGGGAAATTGATGTCGAAGCTCCTTCACAAGCACCTGCTGTAGGACAGAAGTTTAGTACTGGTGATCTGTTTTGTTATATTTCTACTCCATGGCATACGTTTGACAGAATAGATTCCAACTTCACCGGACGTATTGTCGAAATTTGTGCCCAACAAGGTAAACATGTTGAGAGAGGCGACGTGTTGGCTTATATACAAAAAGAAGAAGATGCGGCATGATTAAGGTTATATAAAGTATAAAAAATCCGGCAATCGTTATAGTTGCCGGATTTTTTGTATACTTGTTTTATTTTATCAGAAGAATCCGCCTCCTCCTTTTTCGGCTGTCTTTTTCGGCTTTGAACTCTTGTTCGTTTCTTTATTTGTTGAAGATTTATTTGATTTCTTTTCTTCTACTTTTGGCTCTTTGTTCTCCGACTTATTATTTTTTGAGTTGCTTTCCGGTGATTGACTGCTATTTTGTTGCTCATTTCCATTAATCGGCTCAATATTTGTACCTTCATTATTTGGGGTAGCTCCTTCTTCTCCCGGTGCTTCTTCTTCAACACTATCATTGGTATAGCTCTTTACAGGTTGGTACTGTGTATGGCACGTATAGCTGCGATCAATCGGAACCTTGGGCTTTTGCGGAAATCTCTTTTTCAATGCCGGCGCAAATGCGTTGTCGTGTAATAAACTGTTTAGGAATACGCCGCAAACAGGTAAGGCAGTTTTTGCACCTTGTCCCATTGAACCTGTCCTAAAGTGGATGCACCTATGCTCGCCGCCAACCCAACAGCCGACCACCAAATTAGGATTTGTGCCGATGAACCATGCATCCGAATTGTTTGATGATGTACCGGTTTTTCCGCCGAAGCACTGGTCGTTAGGCCAAGGGTGTATATATTCCCATAAACCGCGAGAAGTACCGCCTGGTTCCGTAATACCACCTTGAAACATTTGTTGCATCAGAAATGCCGTTTCGTATGGTACCGCTTGAATGGTTTTCTGTTTACTTTGGTATATCACGTGCCCGTTTCTGTCTTCAATTTTTGTGACTAGCACAGGATCTTGTTGCATACCATCGTTTACAATAGTGCAGTAAGCGTTTACCAAATCCTCCAAGCAAACGTCTGATGCACCCAAACTGGTAGCAGGTTGATTCACAAGTGGTGATTTAATACCCATACGGTATGCCAGGTTGATTATATTAGGGATTCCTGTTTGCATGGCAACTTCCACAGCCACACTGTTTATTGATTGTGCAAAAGCTGATTTCAATGTCATATCCGCACCTGAGAAATAACCGTTGTCGTTATGCGGAGCCCACGTAGAATCGCGTCCGTCTTTCGTTTTTACAGGAATAGAGGTATATTGGTCTCTTTTTGTATCGCATGGCGACATGCCCATGTTGAATGCAGCACTGTAATCAAATATCTTGAATGTAGAACCCGGTTGACGTTGAGACATTACTTTATCATATTTCCACGAACTGAAATCTATATCGCCTACCCATGCTTTTACGTAACCGGTATGAGGATCCATTGCTATGAAGCCGCAATGCATGAAACGTTCCATATAGCGGATTGAATCCATTGTGCTCATAATTTCTGTCTTGTTCGGATTGTCATAGTCGAACAATTTTACTTTATGAGGCATGTTCATAAAGTAGCTGATAGAGTCGGGACGATAAGGATATTTGTCTTTTAATTGTTTATACTTGTCAGTATGCGTAGCTAAGTCTTCAATAAAATTAGGAATTTCAACATGTTTTTCGTCCTGCCATGGATTAGTCTTTCCCCATTGACCCTTGAAGTTGCGTTGAACGATACGCATCTGTTGATTTACAGCATCTTCTGCGTATTTTTGCATACGTGTATCAATGGTAGTGTATATTTTTAATCCGTCGCGATAAAAATCAATGCCTTTCTCTTTACAGAATTCTTTTATATTCTTGTCTTGCAAGATAGCCTGACGGAAGTATAAAGCTTGACCGTCATAATTAGTCTCCTCCGTGTAGTTCATTTTTAGCGGTAATTCTTTCAGAGAGTCACACACTTGTTTGTTTATCACGTGATGGGTATATAAATTATCTATAACCACATTACGCCGTCTTTTGCTGTTTTGCGGATTTGATATCGGATTATAATAGGTGGTAGCTTTCAGCATGCCAACTAAAGTGGCACACTGCTCCCACGTCAAATCTTTAGGGGTGGTATTGAAATATGTTTTTGCAGCTGTGTGAATGCCGAAAGTATTATTGCCGAAATCAACAGTATTCAGGTACATGGCAAGAATTTCATTCTTTGAGTAGAACATTTCTACTTTTACGGCAGAAATCCACTCCTTACTTTTCATAATCAACATTCTTACGCCGGGAATATAGCCGAGAAGTCCTGTTGAATATTGAGTACGAGTCTTAAACATGTTTTTTACCAACTGCTGGGTTATTGTGCTTGCTCCGCGGGCATTACCGTGTGCCATGTCTTTTGCAGCAGAAAACATACCCTTTATGTCTATTCCGAAGTGGCTGTAGAATCGTTCATCTTCAGTGCAAATCAAAGTCTTTATAAGCATCGGAGATATATCTTGATATTTTACCTGTATACGGTTTTCGCGGAAATATCTGCCGATTAGTTTACCATCTGCACTGTATATTTCGGAAGCTACGTCTTGTTTAGGGTGCATTATGGCATGCAGTCCTGGTGATTTACCGAAAAGCCAAAGGAAATTCATATCTACCATTATAAGGTAGATAAAGAAAATTACGATAAAAGATATAATGCTAAGGTAGGTTTTCTTGTACCATGGAGCATTATGGAATAGGCCTTTGTACCAGTGCCAGAATCGTTTTATTTTTTGTCCGCACCAACTTAAAAGGTTTATACAGACATTGAAAGATTTATTATTCTGCTTATTATTTATATTCATATATATAATATAATTGTATAATATGAGGTGCAAATGTAGGTAAAAAAACGATTAATCCGAAAAATATGGTGAAATATTTGTTTGCTAATATAAAAGAACATATCTTTGCACTCGCTTTTGAGAAATAAAGTTGAATTGCTAGCTCAGTTGGTAGAGCACAACACTTTTAATGTTGGGGTCTTGGGTTCGAACCCCAAGCAGTTCACATTATTTTTATATAAAAAATTCAATCAGTTATTTATACTCTGCTGTGAAGCAGGGTATATTTTTTTGTGCATATTCGTGGGAGTAACACACAAAAGATGTGTTGTTGATGATTTTTGTTTGTATATATATAGCTCTATTCTCATTTTGTTATTAATATGATGATTTTTAAATCGTTTTGAAATATTATTGTGTAAATAGATTTCTCTTTGATATATCAACAAAATGTCTCAAAAAAAATAAAGATACTAATTATCATACAATGTAGATATTTATTACTTTTGTTATTCAATTACAATTGATTTTACAAGTACAAGTAATAATATTTATTATACATTTTATAGTTTAATTTAAAATAAGTAATCATGATTGTTGGTGTTCCAATTGAAATTAAAGACAATGAAAATCGTGTCGGAATGACCCCGGCAGGAGTTTCGGAATTAGTTAAGCGTGGCCATAAAGTTTTTGTTCAACATGATGCAGGTGCTAACAGCGGTTTCCCTGATGACGAATATGTTGCAGTGGGGGCAGAAATCTTGCCGACTATAGAAGATGTGTATGCGAAGTCGGAAATGATTGTTAAAGTGAAAGAGCCCGTTGAACCGGAGTATAAACTTATTAAGAAAGATCAATTGCTGTTTACTTATTTTCATTTTGCTTCCGATCGTCCTCTTTTTGATGCAATGGAGAAGGTCGGCTCTGTATGTTTGGCTTATGAAACGGTGCAGAAAGCCGATCGTACATTACCGTTGCTTATTCCAATGAGTGAAGTGGCCGGACGTATGGCAGTGCAGGAAGGTGCTCGTTTCCTGGAGAAACCTCATGGAGGTAAAGGTATATTAATAGGTGGCGTACCGGGTGTTAAACCTGCAAAAGTTCTTGTGCTCGGTGCCGGACATGTTGGATTTGCAGCTGCTTTAGTTGCTGCCGGTATGGGTGCAGATGTCACAATCACCGATATTAGTTTGCCTCGTTTGCGTGACATCGCAAATGTGTTACCTAAGAATGTACATACTTTGTATTCTTCAGAACACAATATCCGCAAGGAGTTACCTAATACTGACATGGTTATCGGCAGTGTACTTATCCCGGGTGACAAAACACCTCATCTTATCACACGCGATATGTTGAGTTTGATGACAAAAGGTTCTGTGTTGGTTGATGTAGCCATTGACCAAGGCGGTTGCTTCGAAACATCGCATCCTACCACTCACACGGATCCTGTGTATGTAGTTGACGGTATTGTTCATTATGCTGTTGCCAATATTCCGGGTGCTGTGGCTTACACTTCTACACCTGCATTGGCAAATGCCACAATGCCATATGCTATTGCTTTGGCAGATAAAGGATGGAAGAAAGCTTGCAAGGATGATGAAGCATTGCTGAAAGGACTTAATTTAGTTGATGGAAAAGTAACATTCAAAGCTGTTGCCGAATTGTATAACAAACCGTATGTTGATGCTAAAATTTTAATTCAATAGGTTTTATATATAACAATTGCACTCATGTTTTGTGTCTGAACAAAATAATGGGTGCAATTTTTTTGTTTTCTACTGGGATAAATATGTAGAGAACAACTCTTATTCTCAAATGTTATGCTAATATTCCTGAATTTAAATCGTTGGTAACTGTTTTATTTTTTTGCGACTTAATTATGGAGAAAAGAATTTTTTCCTACTTTTGTAATAATATGGCAAACACAAATATGTACAGAAAACATTATTATATGATATTGATATTGGCATTTATTGTATTTCAAAATATTAATGCCGATTCTAATGTAACTAAACTAATCTCAAATATTGATGGACTGTCGAATAATTCGGTGAATTGCATTTGGGAAGATAGTGAGCATACTATGTGGTTTGGCACGTGGGGAGGCCTAAATGCATACAACGGTAGAGAGATAAAAGTATATAAATATAACAATAAAGATCCTAATTCAATAAGCAATAATATTGTTCGCCAAATATCGGAATCGGGCAATTATTTGTGGATTGCTACTGATAACGGCATCAACAAATTAAATAAAACAACCGGACAAATTACTCGTTATTATTTGCAAGGCAGAAATGGACAAATACCTGATGCTGAGAAAACATATATTATAGGTCGCGAGCATGACGGTACAATATATTGTTGGCATAAAAATAAAGGATTGTATGTTTATCGGAATAATAAGTTTGATTTGATACATACTGATTTTACATCAAAAGTCAAGTATATGTCAGTTACCTCAGCAGGGATATGGTTCTTGTTTAATGATAGGAGCGTAAGATTTTCACCGATAAATTCAAAAACAATAATATTGAAAGAATCAAACTTACGTTTAATATGCAATTCAGCATCAAATTTATTTGTAAGTGATGACATATTGATTATAAAAAAAGATATAAGCCTATTGTTATACGATAATTATTTGAAACTTACAAGAACTATTCCGTTAATGTCAAAATTACAAATATCTCAAGTATTATTTTATGCGAATAAGTTATATATAGGATTTATAGGAGGAGGGTGCATCAGTTATGATTTTCTTACATCGTCATACTCACCAGTAGCAGGTGTACCGTCAAAATTGTCTGTATTTACTTTGTTTGTCAGCAGTCAACGTATTTTGTGGCTTGGCACTGATGGACAAGGTGTTGAGCAACTATACAGATATACACCATTGTTCAATACTGTTTTTTCACCTTTCCCCGTCAGATGTTTTTGTGATTACCGTGATGGACAAATATTGGTTGGTACTAAAGGGAGTGGTTTACAATTATTGAATACGGTAACAAGGAAACTTATCGGCTTCCGAAATGAAAAAAACGGATTAATATCAAATTCTGTTTATGCCCTATGTAAGAATGATCAAAATGACATTTTTATAGGAACAGATGGATATGGGTTGAATATATTGAATGTAAGGACGGGGAGATTGAAAAAGTTGCAAATACCTTCAATTTATCCTCTGTTCAGGTCTGTTTATAATATTCATTTCACAAACCATGGTTCCGTTTTGTGGTTAGGGACAGCCGGATATGGTTTAATTAAGATGGATATTACAAAAAACGGTGGAACATATATAGTGAAAGATTTGAAGCAATATTCTTCGGCGGATCGTCCACATACACTTAATAATGACATAATTTATGCTATTGCATCGGAGCCGGACGGTAGCTTCGTTTGGTTCGGAACTCGTGGAGGCGGGTTATATCGTTTTGATGTAAATGCTTCTTCAATTTGCAGATTGGACAATTTAAAAGTTAATAATGCACTCACCAATGATGATATACTATGTTTATATGGAGATAGCCACGGTCTGTGGATTGGCACGAGTTACGGGTTAAACAGAATGTCGCCGTCAGGTTCGGGATATTCTATAATAAAGTATAGTGACCGTAATTTGAGTAGTAGCACTATTCATGGAATAATTAAAGATTTATTAGGCAATGTTTGGCTTAGTACAAGTCAGGGACTATATAAAATCAATAATAAAGGAAGGATAGAGAATTACACCATTAAAGATGGACTGCAAAACAATGAATTTTCCGATGGAGCGTATTATGAGGATGAAGACGGTAATCTTTATTTCGGAGGTGTAAGCGGGCTTAATTATTTTAATCCTCAAAAAATTCATCTTCGTAATTTTGTACCACAATTAGATTTGTGCGGATTAAAAATATATGATCGTGACGTTGATATTGCTCCATTTATGAGAAAAGGAGTATTGAAACTTAAATATGATGAACGTAATGTGACATTAAATTTATAGCTAAGGACTATATTAATACAGCCAGTTGTGAATATGCTTATCGTTTAAAAGATAATTCAGAAAAGTGGATAGATATGGGAACCGACCCAAATCTAATATTCCAGTTGGCACCCGGCAAGCACATACTTGAAGTGAAATGTTCCAATGGTGACAAAGTTTGGAATAATAACGTTTATCGTTTAAGCATTAGTGTTGGTAATCCCTGGTGGCTTAGTTTGTGGGCTATACTCAGTTATCTGTTGATATTGGCGATAATAACTTATGTTACATTATCGGTTATTCTTAATCGCATTCGAATGAGTAGGCGATTGTTCCTCGCTGACATTGATAAAAAGCAAGATCAAAAAATATATGAATCAAAACTGAATTTCTTCACCAATGTAGCTCATGAGTTTTATATACCATTGACATTGATATATACACCTGCTCAATATTTGTCTGAGATGCCAGATATAAGTGACGAGATAAAAAAGTATATTGATGTGATAAAAGATAATGCAGAACGGATGCAAGGGCTGATGCAGGAATTGATAGAATTTAAAAAGAGTAAATCCAGTTATGAACCGCTTTGTCCTGAAAAAATAGTTATAGAGGATCATATACGTTCTATTACTGATAGTTACGACGTGATGAGGCAACGAAATAGAATTGATTTTCAAGTTAATACCCATGATATGTTTACACTTGTATCCGATAGAAGTGTTTTGAGCAACATCATTTTTAATTTAATATCAAATGCCTTCAAGCATACTCCACAAGGTGGCTACATAATGTTGGAAATCTTTCAAAAATCGACCGATAATACATCTTTGCACATTGTAATTAAAAATTCGGGTAAAGGAATGACTGAAGAGCAGATGAAAGATGTCTTTGATGAATATAAAATATTCGATCCGATAAATTCAGGCGGCGGATTGCAAGTAAGTAATGGCATAGGTATGAATTTGGTAAAAAAAATGATTGAATACTTGGGCGGTACTATTGAAATTAATAGTGAATTGAATAAATACGTGGAGCTTGTTGTTGTCATTCCTCCCTTGGATATGAATAGAGAAGATATAATAAAACTTGAACCCGATAAAGATCAAATACAACTTACCGATGCCCACGATAGAGAAAAACTACATGCAGAAACTAATATTTGTATTATTGAAGACGATCAAAATATTTGTAACTTGTTATTGAATATTTTATATGATTATACGGTAATGGACTTTAGTGATAGTGATGTGGCAGTAGAGTCGATAAGTAAAAATCATCCCGACCTGATTATTGCCGATTTACATTTGGAAATTACCGGATCTGATTTAGTAGGCAAGCTGAAATCCGACACTAAAACCAATTATATACCTATAATAGGAATTGCAGGGAAAACATCGGTTGAAGAACAGATTAATGCATATAATAATGGAGTTGACGTTTATCTTGTTAAACCGTTTCATCCGCGCCAAATTCTTTCAAGCATCGAAAATTTATTGACGCGGCAAACATTGTTGAAAGATTATTTTAATTCAAGTTTATCATCATTGACAATAAGGAATGGCAAAGTGCTTCATCATGAAGATGTGGAAATGATTGAAAAGGTAAACGATTTTATTAAAAAACATATTGATGATGATAGTTTATCTCCTGAAATGATTGAACAGTATTTGGGGCAAAGTAAAGCATCACTATACCGTAAGTTTAAAGAATTGTCAGATAAAACGCCTAGCGAATATATAAAGAATGTGAGATTGGAATTTGCAGCTAAATTACTTAAAACCACCAAAATGACTGTGTCTGAGATAATATACAAATCAGGCTTTTCAAATAAATCTTATTTTTATAGAGAATTCCAAAAGTTATATGGTAGTTCTCCAAATGATTATAGAAAAAAGTAGTATAGTATACTATTTTGAGACTGCTGTATAATATAATGCAAATGCCGATTTAATCTGTGTTTCGGTATTCTTATTATTATGTATATTTCTTTGAGACTATAGTGTACTTCGGTTATTATATAGTATATTACATTTGTTACTCAGAAAAACATAATAATGTTTAATACCATGAATATAGTAGTAAAAAGAAATCAATTGAATCCATTGCTTTCACCTTCCGAACTTCGTCCCGGTATAAAAGGAATGGAAATTACGTGTTTATTGAACCCGGGTGTGTTTAAATACAACAATAAGATATGGCTTTTGTTGAGAGTCGCTGAGCGCCCTGTTCAACAAGAAGGTAAAATCAGTTTCCCTATATATAATATAAGAGGTGAAGTTGAAGTAGTATCTTTTGCAAAAGATGATCCTGATTTAGATTGTTCCGACCCAAGAGTGATTGCATACAAGGGTCAGAATTATTTGACCACAATGTCGTATCTTCGTTTGGTTAGTAGTGAGGATGGACTACATTTTAAGGATGATCCTGATTATCCTCCTATTTTCGGTCAAGGCAAACAAGAAGCTTTCGGTATAGAAGATTGTCGTGTGGCTACCACGGCAGAGGGATATTATTTGACTTATACCGAGGTCTCTTCTGTAGCTGTTGGAGTTGGATTAATGCACACCGCCGATTGGAAACATTTTGATAGATATGGCATGATATTCCCTCCTCATAACAAAGATTGTGCATTGTTTGAAGAGAAAGTTGGTGGCAAGTATTATGCTTTCCATCGCCCAAGCAGTCCTGAACTTGGAGGTAATTATATATGGCTGGCAGAATCTCCCGACCGTTTGCACTGGGGTAATCATAAGTGTATTGCAACGACGCGTAAAAACTCATGGGATAGTGCTCGCGTTGGAGCAGGTGCGCCACCAATAAGGACTAAAGAAGGTTGGCTTGAGATTTACCATGGAGCAAATGAGCAGAATTGTTATTGTCTTGGAGCCATGCTACTTGACCTAAACGATCCTTCAAAGGTATTGGCTCGTAGTGTAGACCCGATTATGGAACCGACGGCAGAATATGAGAAAAAAGGATTTTTCGGCAATGTCGTTTTCTCAAACGGGCAATATATAGAAGGTGATACCATACACCTTTATTATGGTGCAAGTGATGAAGTAATATGTGAAGCCGGTATTTCCATTTCAGAAATTATGAATACTCTAAAATAAGCAATATATGAATCGTTTAATACAAGAATATAAATTTTTCACTGAAAAGCCGCATAATATGAAGGTAATACTTATTACGAACCTTCTGTATGCCATGGTGTTGCCTATCGTTGAAATATTTGTGGGCGCGTATGTTATGCGTTCTACAAGTAAGCCGATATTGGTGGCATATTATCAATTGGCAATGTATGTCGGTGTTGTCACAACTTCATTTGTCAACGGCTTTTTAATGAAATACTTCAGTTCTAAAACACTTTATTCCGCCGGCATTCTGGTAAGTGGCATTTCAATATTTATAATGATGTCGATTAAATCATTGGGTATCCCTGAATTAGGAATTACCGGTTTTTTATTGGGCGCAGCCTCCGGATTCTTTTGGACTAACCGTTATTTGCTGACATTGTATAATACCAATGATGATAATCGTAATTATTTTTTCGGTCTCGAATCGTTTTTCTTTTCCGTTATGTCAATTACGATTCCATTAATTATAGGAGGTTTTATCAGTCAGATGAACGGTAAGAGTATATTGGGTGTACATCTCAATATAAATCTTTGTTATAAAACTGTGACTATAGTAGCAGTTATTATCACAATTTTGGCATGTTTAGTGCTTCATCGCGGTAATTTTCAAGACCAAGAACAAAAGCCGTTCCTTTTCTTTCATTTCCACATATTGTGGAGAAAGATGTTGGCGTTAGCAGGATTAAAAGGTATGGTACAAGGTTTTCTTGTTACGGCGCCTGCTATATTGGTATTGAAATTAGTAGGTAATGAAGGGTATTTAGGTTTGATTCAGGGCACCAGTGGAGCTCTTACTGCCGTATTAGTATATGTCTTAGGCAGGATAGCAAGGCCACAGGACAGATTGAAGATTTTTGTAGGTGGCTTACTGGTCTTTTTTATCGGTACTTTGTGCAATGGCATTCTCTTCTCTACAGTAGGCGTTATATTATTTGTCTTATGTAAAGTGATTTTTCAACCTTTATTTGATTTAGCTTATTATCCGGTGATGATGAAAACTATTGACGTAGTAGCGAAAATAGAGAAGCGCAATGAGTATGCATATATTCAAAGTCATGAGATGGGTTTGTTTATCGGTCGTGCTTTTGGGTTGATATTATTCATAGCGTTAGCCTATTTTTTCTCTCAGGATTTTGCCTTGAAGTATGCACTTGTAATTGTGGCCGGACTGCAGTTATTAGCCTATCCTTTGGCAAAGAATATTACGAAACAATCATATAATAATTAAATTTATATACCATGAAAAAGTTCTTTTTATTTGTAATATGTGTTTTCCTGGTTTGCGGAGGCGTTATGGCACAGCAGATTAAGAAAATATCAGGTACGGTTGTTGATAGTAGTACCGGACAGCCGTTGATTGGAGCAACAATTAAGGAAGATGAAGGAACACATAATGTTACCGTAACCGATTTGGACGGCAACTATACCATGAATGTTACTTCAGATAGAATTTCTGTTACCTATGTAAGCTATAAGTCGCAAACTGTTACCATAGCAGGTAGTGGCGTTTATAATGTAAAACTTGTTACTGACGAGAACAAGTTGAACGAAGTAGTTGTTATCGGTTATGGAACACAGAAAAAGAGCGATTTGACAGGATCATTATCATCGGTTAGTGGCAAAGATTTGCAAAACATGGCCGAATCCAATGTCTCGGAAATGTTGGCAGGTAAGGCTGCCGGTGTCTTTGTTGCTGCCAGTTCAGGCCAACCCGGTTCTGATGCTGTAGTACGTATAAGAGGTTTGGGCACTGTTAACGACAATAATCCTCTGTACGTTGTTGATGGGCAATTTATGGATGATATAAGTAGCATTAATCCTGCCGATATTGATAGAATAGAGGTATTGAAAGATGCATCTGCATGTGCAATCTACGGGTCAAGAGGTTCTAACGGTGTTATTTTGATTACCACTAAAAGTGGCGTGAAGGGTAAAACGTCCGTATCATTCAATTCTTTTGTTGGTGTAAAGAATAGTTATAAGGCTTTGGATATGATGAATAGTGAACAATTTTACAATTTCATCACCACCGCTTATGCAAATGATGCCAATTTTCAAAGTTCGATGAAGCAAAAATTTACCGATCAGTATAATAAAGGGTATAATACTGATTGGTGGAAAGAATGTACACGTTCAGCGCTAAGTCAGAATTACAATTTCAATATAAGCAAGGGTACTGACAATTCACGTTCTTATTTGAGTTTGGGATATGTCGATGATGAAGGTGCTTTGATTACTACCATGTTCAAAAGATTGAACTTAAATTTGAAGCAAGAGTATGATTTAGGCAAATATGTTACTTTGGGCGTAAATGTCACTATGTCAAAGGCAAACAAAAGAGATGCAGGGCAACTTCCTTCATTTGATGATATTCAAAAGGCAGATCCTTTTACACCGGTGATAAGTCCGTTGGTCGATACTTCGTCAGAAAATTATGAGTATGACAAATACGCACCAACCGAGTGGTCGTTTGACCCGAATCCTGTGTCGATGTTGCGTTTGCCTAATCGTCACGATGACATTTTTAATGTATTCGGTAATGCGTATGCTCAAATAAAATTATTGAAAGGTTTGACTTATCGTGCCCAATATAGTTACGAGCGTTTCTATGATTTGTTTAAAAACTTTACTCCAATTTACACTGCCACGTTCTCTTCTGATAATTTGGCAAATAAGGAAAGTAAATATAATACAGAAACAAAATTGACCGAGAATAGCGATTTGGTTAAGAATTATATTATAGAAAACCGTTTGAACTATGCAGCAACGTTTGGTAAGAATAACTTAGATGCAATGTTTGCCATTACTTATGAAAACAATGATGAAGAGACTATTGATGCATATAAACGCGGGGCATTGGGAAATGAAAATATTTATCAAATTTTGGATGCTCAAACTACAGGTGACCAAACATCAGGCAGTAAGATAGTCAGTTCGATGATGTCTTATTTGGGACGTATCAATTATTCGTATGCCGATAAATATTTATTGACTGCAAGTTTTCGTGCCGACGGTTCTTCAAAGTTTGCCAAAGGTAATCGCTGGGGGTTATTCCCTTCGTTAGCTTTAGGTTGGCGTATCAGCAATGAACAATTTTTTAAGAACTTGAATATCGACAATACTGTTTCGAATTTGAAGTTGCGTGCCGGTTGGGGAGTTAACGGTAACCAACGTATCGATAGGTTGGCAGCATTGACTCTTATTGGCACTAATGTTGAAAAACAGTGGTATTTCGGCTCGGGCTTTTCACAAGGCTATGTACCTACATATACAGGTAATTCGGATGTGAAATGGGAGAAAGACCGTCAAACCAATGTCGGTTTGGATTTGGGTATGTTCGGTAATTCTTTGAATGCCACAATGGATTTTTATGTTAAGAAGACTGTAGATATGTTGTTGCAGGTGCCTATTCCGGCATTCGGCGGTTATGCCAACAATCCGTACTTCAACGCTGGTGATTTAAAAAATACCGGTTTTGAACTGAATTTGGATTATCATGGCAAGATAGGTAGTGAATTCAGGTATAATGCAGGGTTGAACGTGTCTACTTACAAGACTAAGGTCACAAGACTTACTTCCGATTATTTAACAGGTAATGTAAGCCGTACGTATGTTGGCGGTCCTATCGGACGCTTCTGGGGATATAAGAAAATCGGTATATTTCAAAACCAGTCTGAAATAGACGGTTATGTAGGTAAAGACGGAGCAAAGATTCAACCGAATGCCAAACCTGGTGATTTCAAATTTGCAAAGTTGGGTGCTACCGGTGCTTTGAGTGATGACCAAGACCGTACGTTTATCGGTGATCCTAATCCTGATTTGATTTATGGATTTAACTTGGGATTCCAATATAAGAATTTTGATTTGACAATGTTCTTCCAAGGTACTATCGGTAATGACATATACAATGAAGCTAAAGGCAATCTGGCATCTGCCGGTTTCCAAAATGCATTGGCTGAGGCTTACACCAAAGCCTGGACAAAAGAGGGTGATAATGCCAAGTATCCAAGAATGACCAATTCGGATACTAACAATAACTATAGAGCATCTTCATTCTATGTCGAGAATGGCAGTTATCTACGTTTACAGAATATACAACTTGGCTATAATCTTCCGCATTGGCTATGTGAAAAATCAAAATTATTTTCAAGTTGCAGATTATATGTCGCCGGACAAAACGTGTTTACACTTACCGGTTACACCGGATTAGATCCTGAAATAGGTGTGGATAATGCATTGAATACAGGTTATGATGAGACTCATTATCCTACTTGCCGAACATTTACTTTTGGTATAAATCTTCAATTTTAAAATGCTATTATTATGAAAAAGATATTATTGTTATTATCAGTGTTTATATCCGGAGTTTGCTTTTACAGCTGCTCTCTTGACGAACCTAATTATGGCGAGACGACAACCGATAATTATTATCAGACGGAATCAGAAATAGACCAAGCATTGACCGGTGCATACCTTCAATTGCGCCAGACGTGGAACGAATATGCTTTGGATCACTATTTTGTAGGTGATTGTTCAACGGATGATGCTCTGAAGGGCGGAGGCGGAGATGGCGATAAATCAGAAATACAGGAACTGTCCAATTTTATTGTTTCCACTTCAAATGCCGAAGTCCTTCGTCGTTGGAGCATTCTTTATGATTTGATAGACCGTTGCAACGATGTCATATATCATGCTCCTAATGCTACAGGTGATAAAAGTTTGCTATCACGCTATGTGCTTGAAGCAAAAGCTTTGCGTGGATTTGGTTATTATTGTTTGGTTACTACTTTCGGCGGTGTGCCGATGGTAACAACTCCCATGAAACCTGCTGAAATATTGAAAGTCCCGCGCGCATCAACGGATAGTGTTTACGCTCATATTATTACAGACCTTACGGATGCCGAAGCTTTGCCCGCCAAGAGTACCTATGCAGCAGCTGATGCTTATCGTGTAACACGCGGTTTTGCCAAGACGATGCTTGCCAAGACATATATGTTCCGCGGTGAATACCAACAGGCTGAGGCTGTTTTGCATCAAATTGTAGAAGTGGATAAAGATTATTCGTTGCTTCCTGATTACGGCATGAATTGGCGTCCTGCATACAAAAACAGCAGTGAATCTGTTTTTGAATTTGATAACGATATGTATGATAAGGATGTATCAACGGGTACTAACGTGCCTCATTATTTCACCAGTCGTAATGTAAGCGGCTATCAAGGATACGGATTCCATGTCCCTACTACTGATTTGTATAATAATTTTGATAAGGATGATCCTCGTATCACTTATGTGTTCACGCAGACCGGTGACCGTTATGTTGGCGATACCATATGCCAAGATAACTCTGATTCGCAAACCGGATTTCATGATTACAAGATGACGGTGCCTACTGTAGAAAAAGAAGGCTACAATGTATGGATGATTCCTTACAATATTCGTATGATACGTTATTCGGATGTATTACTTTTGTATGCTGAAGCATTGAATGAAGACAACAAACCGACGCAGGCTTTGGTTTATTTGAATGAAGTGCGCCGCCGTGCACGTAATACGAATCCTGTTGATCCGCGTCGTGACAGACAGACATACGTTCCGGCTACTACCGCTAACACTTTGCCTGACATCACCGTTACCGATCAAAGCCAATTGAGGCAAATTATTTGGCATGAACGCCGTTGCGAGTTGGCTATGGAAGGTTGGAGACGAGATGATTTGATGCGTCAGAAACGTTTCGGCACTGTAATGAAAGCTTATGCACAAAAGTATAACACCACAAAAGGTGCCAACTTCAGTGACAGTCGTGATTATCTGTTGCCGATACCGCAATCAGAAATTGATAAGAGTAATAATGTATTAACTCAAAATACTGGATATTAATGAAGAGGCTTTTTAAAAATAGAGATTATATTGTATCATGTTTATTGGGTGTGTCATTTTTGACATGCCCTTTAAACGTATTGTCGCAGAAGTTAGGCCTGCCCATAAAGCAGGTGAGTGTCTCAAAGGTTGATCTTATGCCCGATATGCCGTCGACATATAAGATGCTTGACTGGAAGGCAAAAGCTATAGCTTATGACAGTTATGTCTTTGACTGGCATAGAAACGACTCCGTAGGACCGCTCATTTGGTTGGATAATCATCGTAGAAACATGAATCAACAGGCATTCGGGTTATATACGGCGATAGGTGATATACGCCAAGGCACTAAGCATAATGATGAATTTCATGAGAGCGTAAACACAATGGCAGCAGTGTTGGGTGCAGGATTGGTTGGTATTGATAAGACTAATCAGGATGGATACAATTATGTTGAAATGCTACAGAGCTATTTTAATTCAGCTGCCGGTTGGAATATTATGATGAATAATACGTATTCGGATGTTGCTAATTTGGGAGGCGGTTACGGACGTGATTGGTGGTACAACATCTTGCCGAATGCACTTTATTATGCCGTATGCAACGTTTTTCCGCATGTATCGAGGGCCGATTCAATACAAAAAATCATTGCCGAGCAGTTTGTCAAGGCTGATTCAGTATTGAACGGCAATTATGATTATTCGTCTTTTGATTATAGCAAGATGAAAGGTATTGTAAACAATATACCTTACCAGCAGGATGCTGCCGGCGGACATGCCTATGTGTTGTTGTGCGCATATAAAAAATTCGGAGATAAACGCTATTTGATTCATTGCGAAAGTGCGCTGAATGCCTTGCAAAGTCAGAAAGAAAGTCGCTTTTATGAGATTTTGTTACCTTTAGGCGTATATACGGCAGCTTATCTTAATGCTACTGAAGGTGCACATTATGATATTCATAAAATGCTGGATTGGGTGTTTGACGGTTGCAAAAGCAAAACAGGACGCACAGGCTGGGGTATAATTGTAGGCAAATGGGGTAAATACGATGTAAGCGGGTTGCAAGGCAGTTTGACTGACGGAGGCGGATATGCTTTTCTTATGAATAGTATCAAACCGGCATGGCCTTTTATTCCTATGGTGAAATATCAACCACAGTACGCACGTGCCATAGGCAAATGGATGCTGAATGACGCAAGTGCCTGCCGTTTGTTTTATCCCATGCAGATTGATATGCAGCACCAGTGGAATCCGGATATGCGCAACATCACTAACGACAATGTATCTTATGAAGGATTACGCCGGGTGGATTGGTACGGCAAACCTTCATTGAAAGGCGTCAGCCCCGTGGCTATTGGTGACGGACCGCGTTGGATTGACGGTAATCCCCGCTCAACTATGTTCAGCCTCTACAGTTCTTCGCCGATAGGCATATTAGGTGCAATCATCAGCACGACAAATGTCAAAGGAATATTGCGTTTGAATTGCAACGCTACCGATTTTTATATGCCGAGGGTTTATCCGGAATATCTTTATTACAATCCTTATAAGACAAGCAAAAGTATAATTTACCATGCTTCGCGTCCCAACTGTGATTTATTTGATATTGTTTCTAAAAAATATGTATTTAAAGGAGTGAAAACGGAAGTTTCCGTTACCGTTCCGGCAGATGCAGCGCGAGTGATAGTTGAGTTGCCTTCAGGCACCAAGTTGAGCCGTGTTCACAATAAAATAATTGCAAATAGCAAAACGGTAATTAGTTATCAATGAATTTAAAAGACCGCAATTCTTAGTATTTGCGGCCTTTTTATATTATTCCGTGTTTATTATTTTATAATACCTATTTCATTTAGCCAAAGTTCAGCCAAATAGCTCCACGTATTAGTCGACAGCGGATTATTTCTTAATGCAATGCAGTGTTTACCGCCAGGATAAATATGTAGGGAACATTTATTTTCTTTTTCATGCTCTTTCAGTGCCTTGAAATAAAGCAGACTATTTATGCAGTTCACTGCAGGGTCGTCCATGGCGTGTACGAGGAACGTTGGTGGAGTGGTGACGTCCACTTGTTTGTCGCACGAAAACTTATCTACCAATTCTTGTGAGGGGTCTTTGCCTAACAAGTTGATTCGGCTTCCTTTATGCGTGTATTTCAAATTATTGCTGTCCGGTAAAAATTAGAGTAACAAAAAATTAGGGCTGTTTTCCTCTCTTGGAATCCAGCCCTTTTTATTTCCTTTGCAGTCACT
>Ga0210129_1000053_pt1 | contig 29129 bp, 58 predicted proteins | sample WestPond_Cattail_2_FD_185582 | JGI IMG/M metagenome (GOLD analysis project Ga0210129, IMG submission 185582) | Wetland microbial communities from the San Francisco Bay, California, USA, that impact long-term carbon sequestration -... | ecosystem: Environmental > Aquatic > Marine > Wetlands ... | reverse complement strand
CTATACGTAAAGGCGTACACAGTGATATCAGGATCACTGGCGGATATCATCTATACGTATGTGTAGATATCTTTTACAGAGAGGTGTAGAAAAATGAAAATGGTTATGAAACAGGTAAACTTGTATCGGTTTGAAGAGCTGAGCAAGGAAGCTCAGGAAAAATTTCAACAGACTTTTTCCAATGATTTTAATCAGGATTTTTCTGATTGTTATGAGCCTGAATTTATTTCTCGATTGCAAGATATGGGGATAAACACAGACAAAATTTTTTATTCTGGTTTCTGTTCTCAGGGCGACGGACTTAGTTTTTTAGGAACGATAACGGAAGAATTTATACTTCCATTTATTGAAAAATACCATTTCAAAAAATTGTCTGAATATGTACAGAAAGAGCATGAGAAATTGTCACTGGAGATAAAGGCAAAAAATATACGGAATTTTTATGTGCATGAGAATTCTGTATACTGTGATGTTCCGGAAGATTTGCCTATATCAAATGACTTATGTAAGGAATTATCCGAATTGTCTGATATTGTGAATGAAGAGCGTATGAGAATATGTCGTACTTTGTATCAGGAATTGTCTCTCGATTATGACCGTACAATGAGTTATGAAAATGCTCAGGAAAATGCCGAATTAAATGATTATTGGTTCACTGAAAATGGGGAGGTTGCCGAATAAAGGTTTTTGTCTACCAGTACAACTTAAGGTAGACAAAAAAGGAACTAACATGGCGGTACAACTGGAGATAATGGGATGAACTACAAAGAAAAAGCTGTCCGGTATGCAGAAAAATATGGTATACCGGACAATGGAAAAATAAAAGGTAGTAAGTTATATTACACTGTTGTGTATCATGATTATTACCAGTGGTATACCGTACATGCAATTGTTAATCTGGACACAAACGTAGAAATACGCACAATAACAAAGGAGTAGAACATGAAATTCAATATAGATAATGTTATGACAGAGTGGTACGATTCACTTATGGGTACAGAAGGATACTTTTCAGACTACATTAATAACAGCTCTAATGTCTGTCTTAAACAGTATATTATCAATGAAGGTTCATTCAGTAAGGTTGAATATTCAGGTGATCCAGAATATCCGTTCAGAGGAGATGATGGAATCACTTGGAAATATTTCTATCCAATACCTGAAATACAGAAAGTTACAGAAAATGAAAATGCTGAAACAGAAATAAATAGTATTATAGGCATTCAATGTTCTTTTTTTGTGCCGGTTGAAAAAGAAAATTACGAACAATTAAAGACGCATATCATTAAATTTTTACAACAAATGCAGTGCAGCAAAAATGATTATGATTTTTATGCCGTAAAAACAATCAATTAGGAGATATTAAAATGAAAGAAACAAAAAGACAAGATATTGTTCATTTCTTAAACAGCATAGTAAGTATAGATGATACCAGACCATTTATGGAGCATGTCATATATGTACAAGACGTAGGATTTATTGCAACGGACGGTTGGAGACTCGCTATAGTACAATGCAATGCTCTTGTGTCTGACGAAATAAGTAATAATTGGAATACTATTACAAAAATGGTAAATAATCATAAATTTCAGTTTGTTGTATTTGACAAAAAGTCAGAACGTTTTGTAGCTGATAAAAAAACACAGAACACAGATTATGATTTTCCGTCATACAACAAAGTAATACCGGATATCTCAAAATACGAATGTTATGATCTGCTTAATACCACAGTTGGAAGGACTGGTTACGCAAACATCATACCGGAAATAGAAAGAAGATCATATATCAATGCACAATTTCTTGATTTTCCAGAAATGGATGTTATCGCTATGGCAGTTGATCAGCAGAATATAAATCATCCGGTTGTGTTTACTTTTTCGGGATCATATAAACATCAGTATTTTTCTGCTTATAAATGTCTGTATATAGTTGTACCGATGGAGCGTAACGGTGAAGTTATCAAAACCGACATGAATATATACGATTTTGCAAAATAAGGAGCTTGTGTGGTTACATTACTTGATAAAATAGTTTCATCCCTTTATAAGGATTGGAATGACAAGATTGACAGACAGAAAGAATATTCCAACGGAGCATATAATGCGGTTATGCATAGTAATATGAGCATAAGCAAATTATCCGAAGAACTGGAAGAGGAAGAAAAGTGAATAAAACAGATAAAGGTTTTTGTATATCAGCAATCGGGATGTTTGCATGTTTGCTTATTGGCAACAGAGTATTGATATGTATTGTAGGTATTGTATTTTGTTATTATGCATATAAAATTATGAGGGAGTGTTTGTAATGGACAATTTACAAGAAGCAACAAAAAAAGCAGTTGAAAAACTGGAAAAAGGGAAGAAAATTCAACTGGAATATGATAGGAATGGAAAACTGAAAATTATTGAGCTTGACGCCCATATAATTTATGTAGAAAAATAGCAGATAAAGGGCTTTTATAGCCCTTTTGCTGTTGATAATGTCTGCGGTATGTGTATCAAGGAGTGTTTTTTATGAATAATAGTGTTGAAAAATATACAGAGATTAAGTGCAATGTGTCTGATGAAAATAGTCGTAACAATGCCTATGCAAGACTATTGACGATTAAAAAAAGTTTTTGTAAAACTGGACATTTTTCTATTAGGTATGAGGGAAAATCTCTTACCGATATTGATATTTTCCGAAACAGAATATTATTGGATATGGGGGATATTGAAGAGACAAAACAACAGATAGCAAGGTTATGTATTTGTGTTTCATATAAAATGGTAGAATAATATTACTAAGACATATTACAGATAATAATATGCCGTATTTAATAATTTAATTTCTGGTGTTCGCAATTGGGCGATAATCAGGGATACAATAAAATGTATTCCGGTTGTCGCTTTTTTTATTTTCTGAGGTGTAATTATGAAAGCAGTTGCCAAGTTAAGAGAAGCAAGATATAGTGATGCGGTTTATATGACAAATGATCAGGCAGAACATGCCTATAATCTAGGTGTGTCTGTATATGATAAATGGTTCCCAAAATATATTCCCTGTGGGTTTTATGGCACATGTCTTGATTTTGGGAAATGGTTAGAATATTATCATGTAATTTTGTTGTGAAAGGAAGTATAAATATGTTTGTGCTTTGCAAAATATTACTATATTTTTGTATAACGTTTCCTTTACAAAATACTGCTATATATGTGTATAGTGTCTATAAAAGTAGACAAAAAGGAATGAAGGAGGCCGTACAACTACGGGTGGTCAAAAAAGGAAATGTTTTACTGGTACAACTATGGGTAGGCTGAAAAGGAATTAATATGACGGTACAACTTAGAGTTTCCAAAAAAGGATTTTGTCTGTCAGTACAACTATACATAATGTAAAATAATTTATGCAATTATTTCCATTAGTAATATATGCGTTTTTTATTGCAAAGTTCCCATCTTGTTTTATTATTGTTACTGATTATTGTATTTTGTTATGTTGTATAGAAATACATTTTTTATATAAAATAAATAAAAATTATTTAATTCGTTTTTATTTCATTATATGCGTATATAGTACTTGACAAAATACAGATTATATATTATAGTATATTTATATTGGAGGAAATTATGAGAATAAAAATAAAATTGTTGGACAAACAATATCTGCCTGTATATACTACGTATGGATCATCGGGTGCTGATTTACATGCACGTGGTGATTGGAATATAAAACCACATACACGTATGCTTATACCGCTTGGGGTTTGTTTTGAAATTCCTATCGGGTATGAGATACAGATCCGGCCACGTTCCGGTATGACTAAAAAAGAAGTAGATATTGGTTTTGGGACTATTGATAGTGATTACAGGGGAGAAGTGTGTGCTGTAGTTATTAATAACAGCAATTCTATTTTTGCAGTCAGAGATGGTGACCGGATATGTCAGATGGTATATTCCCCTGTGATACATGTTGGCTTTATTGTTGTCGATGATATTAATTCTACAGAACGTGGAATCAATGGGTTCGGGAGTACCGGAATATGATGCCACACAGTGCCCAGGAATGGGCTGACAGAACCGGTTGTTCTGTGCACATGGATATGTTGTCAAAGGATAATGATATTTATGTAGGTAATGTCTGCATAGGGAAAGATATGATAGCTCCTATGAAACGGGAAGACTATAACTATACAAGGCCTGATACGGAAGGGATACATCTATATTCTGCTGCTGACTGGGCTTTGTGGCTGGATAGAGAAATAGTCATATCCCCTGAAAGATTTTGGGGTGATGCTAAAAAAGTATTTTATTATGTGTATTCAGGCAGATATCAATATGATATAACTGAATTTGTTGGGCGGGGTCTATAAAAATATTTTATTATATTTATACAGGCAGATATCAATATGATATAACTGAATTTGTCAGGATATGATGCTGTTATGCCTCTTTGTGTGATGCTGTTGGAGAAGTAAATGAAAATAGAAACTATTAATCTGGATAATGAAAGAAAACTTATTATTCTGTTGATAATGAATAATAAATTCTGTGATGCAGTTATTCCTGTACTTAAACCTGAGACACTTTCTTCTCCGTATGCTAAAACAGTAGCCGGATGGATACAGGAATATTATGCAGCATATAAAACTGCTCCTGAAAAATCCATTTTTGATGTCTATACTCAGCATGTGTCTTTAATGCACAATGAAGAACTTTCTGACAGTATAAAAGTGTTTCTTGATAAGGTTGTAGCTGAATATGATCCTAATATGTATACTAATCTTCCTTTTTATATTAAAGAAGCAACTGTTTACTTACGGGCACAGAATCTTAATGAGCATTGCATCAAGGTATCTGCTCTTACTTCCTCAGGTAAACTGGATCAGGCAGAGGCAGAAATAGCTAAGTTTAATCAGATAGGTGTGCCGCAGTGCACCGGAATATCTCTGCTTCGTGACACAGACAGGATAATAACAGCTATGGCTGCTGTACAGGAGCCTCTATTCCGTTTCCCTGGGGCACTGGGTATAGTATGCGGGGATTTTTTCAGACAGGATTTTTGTGCTGCTTTGTCTACTATGAAAGGGGGTAAGTCGTGGTTCTTACAATATCTGGATGAGTCGGCAGCTTTATCTGGGTTGAAAGTATGCCATATAGATCTGGAGATGCGTGTGGAAGAGCCTTTACAGCGGTTTGTGCGTGGAATACTGGCACAGCCTCTGGATGAAGGTGATATAAGTGTACCTAAATTTGTATGTTTTGATGAGGTTCAGACAGATACATCCATGTACCGGATAGAACATCAGATTATACACAAAATGGGTGTATCCCGGAATAAGGAAAAACTGCAGCAGGAATTGTCATACAGACTGCATGATGGCGGGGATATCATGTTGTTTTCTATGCCTTCGGGAGCGACTACAGTAAAAGACATAGAGTCTCTGCTTGATAATCTGGAAAGATACCAGAATTATGTACCGGATGTGCTGACTATAGATTATTGTGATGTCATGGGGTCTTATGAGAAAGATTATCGTCAGAAACTGAATGATATATGGATAAATTTACGCAGGGTGGCACAACAGAGGAATATATTTGTATCTACTGTGACACAGAGTACAAGAGCCGGGGTGTCCGGTAAGGAGCTTAATTCAGAGGATATTTCAGAAGACATACGTAAACTGGCACATGTAACTAATTTTCTGGGGTTATATAGTACTGATGACCAGAAAAAGAATGACTATTGCTTTGTTAAGTGTTTTGAGACACGAACCAGAAGACAGACATGGGATAGTGCCGTAGTGCTTCAGTGTCTGGATATTGGACGCTGGTGTATTGACAGCAGATTAAAGAGTCAGTTTTGTGAATGAAGGAGGGTAGAATGCTTGAAGAATTGTTGAAAATCGGTTTTTTGACAGGTTCCCGTGCTTATGGTACCGCTAAAGAAAATTCTGATTATGATATTGTGTATTCAATAGAAGATTCTGAGCGTGTAGATTTTGTTATTGCCGGGAGAACTCGTAGTCCAAGTAATTATTTTGCAGGTTATTATGTGTATGATGGGGATAAGCAGATAAATCTTATTCCTGTTCATCCTCATGATTTTCTTCCGTGGTATCTAGCAACAAAAGCTATGGCAGCAACTCTTAGACAAAGTGGAATCATTGATCCCATAAAAAAATATTCAGTGTTTATGGGTATTGTTTCTCTTTTCAAAGGTACAGTAAAAGAACAAGGAAATCTTTCTAATTATTCTTTGCTGAAAAATAGAATATTAAATTCTTTTAGGGGGTAATGAATTTGGTACATTTTAAGGTCGGAGATAAAGTAAAATTGCTTAATGAAGCATGTTATATCTGGCATACAGGATTTACCTTTCGTGATGTGTATGGTGTTGTTGATGAGGTTAGTTTTAATGTTGTTCATATTATTCTATATAAATATATTGATAATACTTCTGTCTCTTTGAATACTACTGGTATGCAGTCATGGGGTTTTGAGAAGTCTAATATAAAAAAGATCAATATTGTATTTGCTAGAATGTTATATAAAATAAGAATGTTTTTTAAACAAAGGAGAAAAATATGGTATTAGATGATGAAACAAATGAAGAAATTAAACAGGTATTTGAGGGTGTTTTCTCAAATAAAGAATCTGCCAGTGATCTGATAAAAAGTGCCGGAGACATTATGAAGGGTTTGGCTGAACGGATAGCAGGAAGATCCGGGGAAGATTCAAAACTGATACTTAAGTCATTGAAAAAGGCATACAAGGAATTTGCGGAAAGCAAAAATTCTGAAGCGGATACTCTTAGTGATGCCATCCTTATTATCAATGCGGTTGTTCCTAAGACGGAATAAGGAAATAGCTGATGTTGTCATGTATATTGATGGAGCATGATGTGTGTAAATATCCAGTAGATTCAAGAATATTTGTTGGGTTAAAGGAGAATGAAAAAATGAATACATATAGGCTTGATTTGTCCAGATATGCAGGAAAAGAAAGGGAAGCAATATCTGAGGCAGTGCAGAAACACGCTTTTGCTTTGGGTTTTAGCTGGTATGGGGGAACACGTGTTATGTATCTCAATAAATTTTGTTTGGTTTTGTGTGGTTGGGATCATACTATATGTTTTTGTGATAATGAGAAATCATTACATGATCAACACATGTTTATTTCTGTATCTGATTTTTTAGCCTTGAAAAAAGAAGATGTGAAGGATAGGCCTGGTAAATTCTTTTCTGATTTTTCATGGGTGAAAGGTGCTGCCCGTAAAGTACTTATGAGTAATGCTATTGTGTGTAATTTTAATGCAATTGTTATAACTGATATTGATTATGATAAACCTTATATGGTTTGGACGGCAGATAAGTCTACGGTGTGGACTATGAGTGGTGTGCCTGGGGATGCAGAAGAAGTCCGGTGCAATGATTTATTGGAGGGAAAGATATAAAATATGGAACCTGTGACTTGTGAAAATTGTAAATTAAAAAATGAATATTCTCCGTTAATGTATTCCGGGGAAGGCAGAATGAGATTACTGGTCATAGGTTCCTCTCCCTCTTTATCTGAAATGGCAGCAGGTTCTTATGGTACCAGTAAAGACTTGTCTTTGTTTAAGTCTGTATTTGCGGAATCAGGAAAAGATTTGCTGACAGACTGCTGGTATACTACTGTGTTCGGTTGTCATTACGGGGCTAAAGAAAAACCTTCTTCAGAATATTTTTGTGCCTGTGAACGGCGTTTGCAGAATATTATATCAGAAGTGAATCCTAAAGCCATAATGCTGCTTGGGGATATTCCGTATCAGGGAATATTAAGAAAATCAATCGCCAAAGGCCGGATGACAGGATTATCTTATCTGGATCTTGTAGGAGACTGTATTCCGGACAGGAATCTTAACTGCTGGGTTTGCCCTGTATGGGGGATGCCGGATCTTCTGTATAAAAAGACATATGATGATGGTGCAGAATCAAAGTCATTGTGGGAAAAAGATAATGCCGCACATATACTTATGTCTCAGTATATCAGTAATTTTTATTCATGTACTTCCCGTAGTTTTCCTGTTATCACCAGAAATATAAAGACCACACTGGATAAAGTTCAGGCAGTACAGTGGTGTGCTGATGCTTTATCCTGGGATTATGTATCCTTTGATTACGAAACAGATATGCGTAAACCGTATAAAAATGGTAGGATTTACTATGCTTCTATCTCCAATGGGAAAATTGCCTATTCTTTTCCTTTTTTCGGCAGTACTCATTTCCGGGAAGCATGGAAAAATCTTATACTGTCATCTGTTCCAAAAGTAGGACATAATAATCAGTTTGAGGCGCAATGGACACGGCAGTGTCTGGGATACTGGCCGGAAAGATGGGGATGGGATACTATGCTTGCCGCTCATTGTATACATAATCTTAAACCGACTAATTTGAAATACTGTGTGTATACTAACTGGGGTATTGCAGGATATGACAGTGCAGCAGATCCTTATATTATCAGTAGTGATAAAGATGAAAAAGAACTGGGTTCTTATGCTAAAAACCGGATAGATGAACTTGATCCTGATGATGCCATGAAATATAATGCACAGGATTCCCTGTATACGGCATGGCTTTTTGAAAAGCAGAGAACACAACTATCGTCCTTTCAATTACAGGGATTGCATCTTTTTATGGATACTGCCAGGACATTATCAGAAATGTCTTTTAATGGTATCCATATATCTGAGGAATTATTGAATAAAACAGACATAGATATGCATTCTAAAGTAAAAGATATGTATGCTGAGATAATGGCAGATCCTGTATTACAGCAGTGGGACGGGAATACGCCGATAAATGTGGGGTCTACAAAACAATTGGGGCATCTGCTGTTTGATATTCTGCATAAGAGACCGTTGGCATATACACCTAAAAAATCTCCTGCCTTAGATAAAGAAACTCTTAAAAAGTATGATATGCCTGTTCTGAATAAGCTGCTTTACTACCGGGAATTCAAGAAGATGGCAGATACGTATGTTCAGGGATGGAAAAGAGAGTGTGTTGATGGATATGTGCACCCTGACTGGCTGCTGAATACTGTGGATACAGGGAGATCATCAAGTTGTAATCCGAATGCACAGAATTCCTATAAACGGGACAAAATAAAAAAGAAGTTAGTCAGATCGCCTATAATTCCCCGTCCGGGACACAGGATTATAGAATATGATTATAAATCACTGGAAGTAATGATAAACGGAGATCACAGCAATGATCCGGCTCTTGTTCGTTACTGTACTGATCCGAAAACAGATATGCATCGTGACGGTGCCTGTGATGTGCTTATGATTAAACCGGAAGAACTTAAGGGGGAATGGCGTTCCGAATTGAAAAGTCTGTATACTTTTGCTGAATTCTATGGTTCTTTTTATAAAAATGTTGCAAAAGGTATCTGGGAATGGCTGCAGGGTGTACCTGAGCTATTGACACATCTTGATAATTGTGGTATACATAATTATGAGCAGTTTGAATCCCATATGCAGAAATGTGAGGATAAATTGTGGAAAATACGGTTTGCTGTGCATGATAAGTGGAGAAAACAGCAGTATGAAACTTATCAGAGGCAGGGATATCTGGAAAGCTACACAGGTTTCAGATTACAGGGATTGATGAGCCGCAATAACAGCTTTAATGGTGCTGTGCAGGGTGATGGTTTTCACACATTGTGTAAATATATGAACAAACTGCGTGATAAACTTAAAGAATTGAATTTGCATAGTGTATTTATAGATGAAATACATGACAGTCTGGTAATAGATGCTTATCCGGCAGAAGAAGCAGAATTGGACTACTGGGTATGGTATTATGGTGTAAAATGGGTAGCAGAACAGTGGAAATGGCTGCGTATTCCTCTGCAGATAGAGAAGGAACGTAGTGCAATTGATGGTACATGGGCTGAGATGGAGGAGTGTGGGTATCTTACCGGGGAACGGGGTAGGATTATAGAAAAAACTATATAAGGGTCAGGCGGCGTATGTAAACGGATACAAAGGAAAGTAAAATGGAAAACAATGACGAAACTGTGCTGATAAGCAAAAAAGAGTATAAGCAACTCAAGTATGATTCTACTGTATTATCAGCATTAATAGGTGCAGGAGTTAATAACTGGGAAGGATATGATGGTATTATGAAGGCGTTGGAGGAATATAATGAAGAAGATGACAAACGATAAAATACCTAAGAATGGAGAAATAATAATCGTCAAATACAAGTTTGTCGAAGATGCAGAAGAATCAGAATGTCGCTATTGTGTTTTCAATGTAGAAAATGAGTGTTGCTCAAAACCTTACAAGCGTGGATGTTCTGATAATAATACACAAGGACACTATGAATTCGTGGAGGATTATTATGGCAGCTATTGACAAGATTTATGGTACTGGTGAGCAGCAGAGGGAGTTATATTACTGGTTGAAATATAGAAAGCCGTCTTTGCTGGCTGATCTGTATTTTGTGTATCCTGATACTCTAAGTAATATTCATTTTGCTGAACCAAGTGCTGAAGATGTAACAATATCTAATTTTAGATACGTTGTTGATTTGTGGCTTATGATACACTGTCCTATTGACTGGGTTCAGGAAAATTTACAGGCACAGTATTCTGACAGTTACTCTCGGAATATTTTTATTTACTTGTTTCACAGAATTGAAAACAGTATTCATTGTATCCCTGAGTTTTTTTCTGATGTATCTATTTTTGGAATAAAACATGCCTGGGAGTATTATTTATTATCTATAATTATTTGAGATTTTTTTAATGGGGGTTTTATATGAACAAATACGTTATTCCTTTTCCTGTTAATGAGATGCATGAATCTCTTTGTCCTGCAAATCCATGGGAAAAACTTGTAGGAAAGGTGATACGTAATAAAGAATCCTGTATGGATTCTATGGTGCTTTTTGGTATAAAGAATAAAGATACGCACGATTGTGTGTATACTATTGCTGTAGGAAATAATCTTTGTCTTATTACAAAGAAAGATTTACTGGATCATTGGGAAATACTTTCAGATGATGAATCTTCTTTTGATGGAGATGTAGTATAAAAATGAGTGTTTTTATAAAAACACGTCCCATATACAAAAATACACTTGTGTTTCCTGTGTGGATCTTTGATAAACACTGGCACATATATGATACTACTGATTTTTTATATAATAAGAAGTTAGTAAAAAAACATCATACTAAATGTGATAAGGTATTATTGGACAAAACAGATATTCAGTTTGCTTTACTGGGGTTTTCCTTTCTGACTATGAAAAACATATGTCCTGTATGTGCAGAATTAGAAAAAACCTTGCTGCAGAAAAGGGGATATCTGGATAAACAGGGGAATATATTAAGGAGAAAACTATAAATTACATTAAGGATATGATTACAATAGGGCTTATAGAAATTCCTGATGAAATAAGTCTTATTATCCCTGTTTCCGGGTGCGGACGTTCCTGTTCAGGATGTCATACTCCGGAATTACAGGACAGAAATAACGGGGAATTATTTACTCTGGATATTCTTAAAAATCTTTTGGATAAATATACTGGGTTAATATCCTGTGTATGTTTTTTTGAAGGAGCTGATGACGGGGCAATTTTATCTATGTGCAAAGAGACCAAACGCAGGGGTTTGAAGACTGCTTTGTACACAGGGGCATCCAGAGCAGATAAATTTGTAACAGTAATGTTTGATTATGTTAAACTGGGGACATATGATGTAAAGTATGGGGGCTTATCCGACAAAAAAACAAATCAGCGGTTATTTTATCATAAGCAGGACATAACTTATAAATTTTGGGATAGAATAAAATAGATGTTTTGTATGTTCGTACTGGAAGCAAAAAACGGAACACACCAGTGTGCAACACGCTGGAGGAAATACACATATGCCTAAATAAAAGGCGTGTATCGAATGGAAACGTACTAGTCAACGTAGTTGCAATATTTTGGCTGACTGCATGTTACTCTGTTTCGGCGAGGACATGTAGTCAGTTTTAGAAACGGGAGTAGATCGATGAAAAAGAAAGAGGTAGTAACAGTCGAGCAGGAAGTTGAAATTGCTTATTGTGATAGTTGTGGCGGAAAAATTGGGAATAACAATGAGCAACATCAGAATGCAATTCAAATATCTTTCACGGGAACAGGATATAGCACATATGGTGGAAAGGTTAAAGCAGAGTGGGATTATGTATTATGTAGAAAGTGCGCGCTGGCACTAAAGGATTTTCTTGACGCGCATCACAGTTTGCAGGATTTACCGGAAGCACAGGAGTAAACCAATGGAAATAAATACGTCGAGATTAGAACAGGCTGTAATTGACGGCATGGTAAAAATGATTCAGTCAGGAAGCGCAGTTACGATTGATTACGACAAGCGGATTGACTGTTCCGCCGAATTACTTGAAGCGTACAAGAATATCAATCATGAAAAAGTAATGCATGAAGTGACTGAACTTCTTGAGCATGAACTTGCAAAAAAAATTGTTGATAAAATCACAACAGAAATGGGTACTGATATAAAGAAGCTCATGGAAAATGCAACGGTGAGAGAGGATTTGCGCTTCATGTTAAGAAAGAATGTAGAAGATTTTCTTAACAAAATTAAGTAGGAGTAAATTATGACACAAGAAGAATGCCGAAAGGCAGCAAAAGAGCAAGCTAAACTGATTAATGCATATGCGGAAGGAGTTGACCTGCAATATCAGTTTGGTGGTAGTGATAAGTGAATTGACTTTGATCCGTGTGATATGTGTGACCTCGATCTGTTCGACCGGCTGAAAAAAACAGGGACAGAGTGACGACTGTATGAATAACATATCAGATAAAGATATGCAGCTAGTACTGGATATACTGAATAAATCCTTAAAAACTTGTGTTCCTTATGGGAAAGATGAGCTTATAGATGTAAAAAGTATACAGAAGGCCATAGAAGAATATAAAAAAGATAATCAGTAAACTAGTTTATTTTTATTTACATCAATATAAGGAGTGTGGAAGTGATAAGACTTACTGAGGAGCAGCTTAGAGAAAAAGCTGCTTTTGTTTACAACTACATAGGAAATTCCGGTAATAATGCCAGTAATTCTGAGGTAGATCCGAATGCAAACGTAACCATTAAGACAGTGGCTACTATGGACAGTGAGGTTAATAAAGCAGAAGATGTGCAGATTAACCGCTACATTCTTGGTGAAAAAATACGGAAAATGTTTGGGGATGCTGAGCATGATCAGTACTATAGTATGCTGGAAAATCATCAGATATATTCTCATGATGAGTCTGCTATATTGAAACCTTATTGTGTAGCAATTGATCTTTCCCCCTTTCTTAAGGATGGGAATATTCCTATAGGGGGAAACAGTAAAGCACCGCATAACATCCGCAGTTTCTGTGGTATTTATGTGAACCTTATGTTTCTGATTGCCGGGCAGTTTGCAGGAGCTGTTGCCGATGTCTCTTTGTTTTTGTGGTTCCATTATTTTGCAAAAAAAGAATACGGAGCCGATTATCTTGTGACTCATAAAAAGGAGATAGATGGTTTTCTGTCACAGATAGTTTACACTTTAAATGATCCTTCTATAGGACGTGGAGGACAATCCATATTTTATAATACCAGTATATTTGATAAAGGGTATTTTGAGGCACTTTTTACCCATCTGATATATCCCGACGGGACTATTCCTGTATATGAAGAAGTAGACAGATTACAGCGGTATTTTATGCACTGGTTCAATGAAGAACGTACAAAAGCTCTTCTTACATTTCCTGTGATAACTGCTGCTTATCTTACTGAAAATGGTATTCCTAAGTATCCGGAATTTGTTGATTTTCTTGCATCTGAAATGGCTGAAGGCAATTCCTTTTTTCATTATCATTCAGATAATCCTGACAGTCTGAGTTCTTGCTGCAGACTCCGGAATAAAGTAGATGTGAACCAGTTCACTTATACTCTTGGTGGTACCGGGGTAATGACAGGAAGCAAAAAAGTATTTACTCTTAATGTGAACAGGATGGCACAGGATGGTCGTGATCTGATTACTGAATTGACGCATATACATAAATATCTGACAGCATATAATGAGGAATTATGGAGTCTGCAGGAAAGGCACATGCTTACAGCTTATGATGCCGGGTATATTCATCTTGATAAGCAATATCTTACTGTAGGGGTTAATGGTGTTCTAGAGGCTGCGGAGTATTTAGGATATGATACTTCCTGCTACAATAAAAAATATGAGGACTGGCTCATAAAATTATTCAGCATTATAAGCAGTTTAGATAAGCAGGATTCAGAAAATTATACAATATCTACCGGACATAAAGTTATGTTTAACTGTGAAATAGTTCCGGCAGAAAATGTAGGTGTTAAGTTTGCCAGATGGGACAAAAAAGATGGCTATAATGTACCAAGAGATTGTTATAATAGTTATCTGTATGAAGTGGAGAATCCGGATACTACTATTTTGGACAAACTGAGGATACAGGGAAAAGAACTTACTGATAGTATTGATGGTGGTGCTGCAGTACATCTGAATCTTAAAGAATGTCCTAATAAGGGAACCTGGCTGAAAATAATCCAGATGGCCATAACTGCCGGATGTTCTTACTGGACATATAATGTGCGTGAAACATGCTGTGAGGATTGTGGGTATATAAGTAAGGAAGACAGAACATCATGCCCGGTATGCGGCAGTAAGAATGTGACATGGGCTACCAGGATTATAGGGTATCTGAAAAAAGTAAAATCTTTCAGTAAAGAACGTCAGGATGAAGAAAAAAGACGGTTCAAGTCATAATTTTTACAAAAAACTATTGACATAAAAGAATTTGTATGATATACTCTTTTATGTCAAATAGGAGGATATGTATGAATAAATTTTGTATAAATCATAAAATCGGGGATGCTGTGGTTGTTGCCGATAAACAGGTTTTATTGAACCGCATGAAATTTATGCTAGAAACCGGTCATGTAGGTTATGTGCATAATTTTGAGGATTTTGCTGGAAAAACCGTGCATATACGGGACATTGATTCTGATGGTTTTTATCAGATACAAGAAGATTTAGGAAAGGATTATCTTGGTTATTCTTGGGAAGATGCATGTTTTGCTGATTATAATGGCGTGACTTCTTCTGAATCTTTGCCTGATACACATGAAAGAATTACTGCTTTGTGTGATGCTATGAAAGGGCTTCTTTTGTATAAAAACAAGCATTATGGAGATTCTGCTCTGCATCCGGCAGGGATATTCTATAAGGGATCAGCAGAAGATTCCATATGTATCCGTATTGATGATAAATTGAAACGTATACAGAATGCATCGGGTGCACCAAAATGCAATGATGTGTTGGATTTTATCGGTTATGGTTTTTTGTATCTTGCAAAACGGATGGACACTGAGGATGTATTGTCTGCCATAGAAAAAGAAAAAGATTAAGGAGAATAAATATGTTATGGATTGTTTTATTGGTCGTGTTTGCTGTGGTTTTTATCGGTGGAATAATGATTATATCTAATATTGATTATACTTACGATATTCCAGGGGCAATGTGTCTTATCTCTGGTTTTTTCGGTATTATTATATCGATAATTGGTATATGTCGTTTTACATACGATAAAATGACATATCCAGTCAAAATTGCCGGATACAACCAGAAGTATGAACTGATAACCGAAAAGCTGGATACTTTTGCCGGAAACGCGAATACATCAGAACAGTTTGCAAGTGCTTATAACGATGCATACAGTTATAATATAGATTTGTATAAAAAACAAAATACTTACAAATGCATCGGTTGTCTGTTTGATTATAATAACAAAGAAATATTAAAAATAAAATTGATAGATATTTCAACATATAAAATCAGGGATACCGATATGAATATTAAATTAAAGGAGGCTAAATAATGGTTAAACTGGATGCCGTGTCTGCCATAGAAAAAGAAAAAGATTAAGGAGAATAGTGTGGATAAAAAATTAAAAGTATGGCTTAAAGCACATGATGCTTGTGAGTCAGATATAAAGAGATTGCTGGCATTACACATCATGAATATGCAGGATGTTTATAATAAAGCCTGTCCTGAAGATTTGATTTGGGTGATTACCCGTAAAGGGGTATTAACTCAACGGCAATGTGTACAATTTGCTTTATTTTGTATGCAGCAAATAAAAAATGAATTAACCGATGAACGTAGTAAGGCAGTTATTCCGGCACTGGAAGACTGGCTTAATGGCACCGTGTCACAGAAAAAAATGAAAAAAAATCAGTAGGGCTGCTCATGCTGCTGATGCTGCTTATGCTGCTGCTTGTGCTACTGATGCTGCTGCTTGTGCTGCTTATGCTAAAAACAAAGCAGAGTGGATAAGAAACAATATTCCATTTGAATCTTTGAATCTGGGATAAGGAGAACATTTATGTGGAAATTAATTGATATTATTTTAGAGGTATGCCCTATTATAGGTACGACTTTGTTTTTTGCTTATGCTGTCGGGATAAAAACTACTATACTTGGTTACAGTATTGCTTTTGGTGTTAGTTTTCTTATAGGGTTGATTGTCTGGCTTATATTTGGTGACGATAAATGATATTACGGATTACAACAAAAGACCCGCTATATGAAATACGGGATGCTGCGTGTAATACCCTGGGTAAATCTGCTGATAGTACTAACGAATATACTCATACAGAGGCTTATGAATATTTTGTAAATGCTTTTATTGCTAAACATAGTATTATCCGGTGTGTTCATTTTAAGATTATAGATACTGTGCGCACTGATGTAGAGCATCAATTGTTGCGTGCAACAAAAGGGCATCCGCAGCCTTATTGCCAGAGTAAACGGCCTGACTGGAATAACGGGACAGAAAGGATGCCCGATGATAAAAGTATTTCTTTATTCTGTCATGAACACACCGCAGAATCTTTTATGGCAGAATGCAATCAGAGATTGTGCCATCGTGCCATGAAAGAGACACGGGAGGAGGTGTTAAAAATACTACAGGAAATGGATAACAGCAGAGATCCCTATTTTGAAGCTCTTGCTTTCTGCTGTGTTCCGAATTGTATATTTCAGTACGGATGTCCTGAAGGAAAAAAACAGTGCGGTATAGTGGATATTTTGACTTATCCCGGATTTATTCTGGATCGATATGCAGAATATAAAAGATTACGTATCACAGGAGGTGTTATTTGACAATAAAAACAAATAAAGGAAGGGTAATTCTTTCCAACATGGATGAACTGCATTACAAAAGGGGGGTAAATCCTAAAATGATCTATAACATTGATGATCATCGGTATGTAGGCAAAGACGGCCGAATGCATTATAAGCCCTATGTGAAATAGGAAGGTGCCTATGAAATTTATCCGTGTAAGTTCTGATGATGATGATTACGGTGCTGAGGTTTTTGAACAGAGTTCCTATAATACCAAAGAAGGAATAAAAAAGCTGTGGGAGGATGCTTATAATTCACCAATTAATTTTATTGTTACTGATGATGAGCATAATCCGGTAAGGGTACAGGTGGAAGCTCTTTCATTCAAAGAGGTAGATCCTGATTTTGTAGATTATATAAAAAACGAAATGTTCGATTATGATCTTATGAAAGACGATAATATTTACGCCGTGGAGGAATAAATGAATATTGAAGAAGATGTAAGACTGGATAAGGCGGATTTATCCAGGGAAAGTTCCCGATTTGCCGCGACTTATTATTATTATGCAAAAGAACTTGCAGATGCAAAAACTAATCTGGATGCAGCAAAAACTAATCTGGATGCGTCAGAAGCCCGGAGAGAGCTTTTTTACCGGAAGACCCCTCCGGAAGGACTCAAAATTACAGAGGCAGTTATTACAGCATTGACTGCTGATGATACTGAGGTACAGCAGCGCAAAACTGCTGTAGACAAGGCTCAGGCAGAGGTGAATTTACTTTATGCTGCGGTGATGTCTATGAATGAAAAAAGCAGTCGTCTGAAAGAGCTTGTATCCTTGAATAACCGGGATTATTATAATTCCGGTACGCCTACGGACAATATGCATGACAGACTCCGATAATTATCTGAATGCTGAATGGAGAGGAATATTTTGTCCTTATTGTCATATGATTCTACCCGGAGAACAATCCTTATTTTGTCCGTGGGCGAATAAAGATTTCTGTTTGTATACTGAAGGAATAGACTTTCCGATGAAAAAAGAGGAAGGGACTATGATCGATTTTATAAAATGTGCTGAATTACGCACAAAGGAAGATGAATAATGGATTTTGGTAAGCGTCGGGATGTTGCACATCTGGAAGAAGGAGTATCTTATACTGTTATAAACAGTTCAGCCTCACGGTATAAATTTCATGAGGGTATTCAGCGGCTTATTTTTATGCCTATGCCCATGGTAAGTAAAAAAAATCCACGTGTATTTGCAGATCCGTCACGCAAAGGAGGATACGACTGGAGTTTTGAACTTTGGGAACATGCAAATATTGCCGGGAAAACTTATGTGTGCCCTTCATCTTACAGACAACCGTGTCCTGTCTGTGATGCTGCTAAAGCAAGAAAGGCTGCTGGTGAAACAGAAGGACTTCCTTTTGCAAAACACCGTGCTTTTTTTAGTATTATAGATTTGGATGACCTTGCTTCCGGGGTACAGATTCTCGAAACAGCATCTGGATATCCAGCAAAACCGCAGTTTCCGCAGATGCTTGCTTCTATACAAAGCATGTTTGATGCTGATCCTGATAAACAGGCAGCAGCTCCAGGCGCTTTTTTTGCGGATGCAGATAATCCTCTTGTGGTAAAAATATCGTGTGTTCCGGATACCACTAAAGAAGGACGTAAATATGCCAAAATATCCTCTATAGAGCTTGTTCCGATGAAGCCTGCAGAAAAACAGATTATGCATGACAATTTGACAAAAGTTATTGTTTTTGATAACTGTATTGATATAAAAAGCGGAGCTGAATTGGAAAAAATCTATACCGGGGATATGGATGAAGATGATGATGTAGGAGAGGTTGTTTCTCCAGCAATTATACAACCTGTGCATAATATTCCCATGAAGCAGCCTGTTGTTTCTCCGGTTGCCCCCCTTGTAACAGCAGCACCTATTGTTTCTGTTACAAACACACCTGCAGTCAACAAAAAGGATTTCTGGGCTACCGACGATGATTCAAAAGAAGATTTTCCATTCTAATTTGTAACTAATAAGAGGGCTGAAAAGCCCTCTTATTTAAGGAGATATAATGGCTGACAGTAACGATATCGATGATGATAGTAATCTGGTTACTTGTGACAAGAATAATGTATATTTTTTTACTGAAATAACCCCAAAAACTCAGCATAAATTTTACAGTGTTATGGGACAGGCTTTACAGTATGTACAAAATAGTAAAGCTGATCCCTATATGAGACATGATATGTCTATAATATTACATATTAATTGTCCCGGTGGTTATGCCACCTGCTCTTTTGCCATATATGATTATCTTAAGGGTATAACTTCTGCATCTGTGTATGGTATAGTAGAAGGAGAAGCTTCTTCCGGGGGTTCTTTAATGTTTCTGGGATGTTCCCATAGGGATATGACTGATAATTCCTTTGTACTTATTCATGAACTGCGGGGGGAATGCAGCGGTAAATACAGGGAACAAAAGGATCGTATAGTGTGTTCTGATTTATTTATGAATAAATTGAAACATATTTATCTTAAGGAAACAGATATAGAGCCGGATACTTTAGATGATGTGTTGTCCCATGATATGTACTGGGATAAAGATACTTGTAAAAAATACGGAATATTGACGGAGGACGAATGACAGATTCAGAACTTAAAAAAACACAGGAAGTATTGACAGCTCCTGTAGCGGCTAAAACAGCCATACGGTTGTTTTTTCCTACAGGACATACCCTGCTTGATCTCATTGTCGGCGGGGGTATTGTCGGGGGAATGGGATATCCGTCAGGTACTATCTGCCGTGATCATGGTGACTCCGGTTCATCCAAATCATTCAAGGCAACAGAACTTATAGCTGCTTCAAGAGCCAAATACAAAGAGCATTTCAGATGGCGCTATTGTGATCCTGAACACGGGAACACAATAAATACACAGAAATTGTACGGTTTTGATATTTTTAACTGCGATCGTAGTGATTATGAAGTCGAGACTGTGCAGGATTGGGATTATGATATAAACAAATGGCTTGACAGTATGAAACCGGATGAATGCGGTGTATATGTGCTGGATTCCTTGGATTCCCTTATGCCGGAAGAAGTGCGTGAGCGTAAAGAAAAACGATATGCTGCAATGGATAAAGGAAAAGAGTTTGACGAAGGGACATATGCTATGGAAATGCAGAAATTTCTTTCTCAGGAGTTTTTCCGGGGACTGAGCAGTAAACTGGAAGAAAAACACTGTATGCTGTTTGTAATTTCCCAGGAGCGGGATAATGTCGGCGGAGGATTGTATGCTGCAAAAAACCGTACTTCCGGGGGAAGAGCTATAGGATTCTATGAGACTGTGCGTATAAACAGCAGAAAAAAACAGTTAGTAGAGTATAGAGGATTAACTACTTCTGTGGTAACATCAGTGACTGCTGATAAAGTGCGGCATGAACGTCCTTTTGGTTCCTGTTTTGTTACCATTATCTTCAACTACGGCCTGGATGATATCGGGGACTGCATTGATTACCTGTATAATCTGCGGACAGATACTGGAGAATTGAAAACAACAAATAAAAAACCAGTAGATGTTTCGTGGAATAATGAGACTATGAGCCGGGATAATCTTATAGTAAAGATAGGTAAAGATAATCTGAAAAAAGAACTGAAAAGACGGGTATGTGACGCATGGGAATCAGCATATACTATGGCAGAAGCTACAGTTGCAAGACCAAGTAAGTATTAGAGGGGGGAGGATGATATGATACAATGTGATGTAATACAAGAAGGTGTTAGTAAAATCGGCTATCCTTGGATAGGTGTTTCCAATAAAGGAGCAATTGTTCTATTTACTTCTGTTAAAACAGGAACGCTTTTGTTTCCCGGAATTGCCTGGAAGAAAGAGGATGTAGGAACTTATATTTCCAGTTGGGATATGGACATGTTTTCTCCGCTTAAGGGAACAGTAACCATCAGCAATGCTGCATAAAAAAGAAATAATGCCTCCTGAACACTGCGCCACTGTGAAAGAATATGAAAAATCCGCATGGTGGCGTAAAAAACGGGAGGCAATACTGGATGACAAAGATTGTATATGTGATATCTGCGGCAGACGGAGGTGGGTGTGGCAGCCTAAAAAAAAGGCATGGAAGCGCTCTCTTCGTTTTGCCGTTCATCATATAACTTATGAAAATTGCCCCAATGAAAAAAGAGAAGATTTTATGGTATTATGTAATTTATGCCACACTACAGGACATGAGGGTCTTCGGCATAAAAACATCCATACTATGTACACCAGAATAGCTGATATAATTTCCCAGTATTTCTCATACAAGGGTATTGACACATTCCATAATTGGTGATACACTATATTTATAGCGGAGGTAGCTATGACTGAAGAAGAAATAATTAATACTATCAGAAAGCAGAAAGGTTCTTGCGAAGGTATTTTATGTAACTCTTATGATGAGGAAACAAACACAGCATTTCTGTGTCCTTTGTATAATATGTGTGACTTTACAACATGTGAACAGCGGCTTGGATATCTGAATGAACATTACCCGGAGCAGTGTAAGACAAGTAAATTTGAGTTTACTCCGGGTGAAGTATATTCCGACGGGGCTTCCTTTTTAGTATTATGTACAAAAAGTGATGATATAACTCATACCATGTTTGTTGGGTATCCTATAGGAAAAAATCAATGGAAGCATTGGATAAATAATGATGATATTCCCAACAATTACTTACTAACGTGGTGTAAAGAAGCTTTTCATCATGTAACAATGGAGGTTAAAGATGATGCAATTTAATCCGTTTATACATAGTACTTTTTTCACTCAAAAGGTACACTGCCCGTATTCTTTGTACTGCTGGAAAGGTGACAAGTGTACGGATGTAACACAGTATACAAAAGAGCCGGAATGCTATATACCTGCTGATGTGCATTTTCCTGAAGAATATAAGGAGGCAGTTAATGCCAATACAATTAGTAAAAAATAAAAGCAATATATCTATTTCTGGATGTGCAGAATGCATCATCAAAAGAAAGTGTTGTCCTAAAAATGCTGATGAGGGTCTTTGCTGTATCTGTAATGCTCCTGGTAGGTCTCAAAGATATCATTATGAGTATGTATCAAATAAGTCAAAATCAGCATCTGAACAAACAAACACAGCTTCTTCTGTCACCACAGATGCTGTAGATTTATCTGCTTATAGTGGTAAACTTACTACAGAACAGAAATCCGATAAACAGTACTGGCGGTACAAATTTGCTGATACTTGTCTGAACAGTATATCCGGGGAAATGAATATTACCACTGCAGCAGAAAAATGCGTAGCTATGGCAGATACTCTTATAGAACACTTGGAGAAAACAGATGATTAAGTCTGTAGATATACACAATTTCAATGCTCATAAAGACACACATGTAGACTGGGACACTGGTTTCTGTGTGTTATCCGGTGAGTCTGCGGCCGGAAAGTCTTCCATCCGGCGGGCTATATTGTGGGTAATAACCAACCGCCCGTCCGGAACAGCTTTTATCAATTGGGACTGTTTTGATAAAAAGAAAGTATTGATAGATAAATGCCGGGTAACTTTAACTATGGATTCAGGGACAGTTATAACAAGGGAAAAATCTCCAGTATTCAATGGATACTTTATTCAGACACCGAAAATGACCGAACCAAAACGGCTGGAAGCTGTAGGCACAGATGTACCGGAAGAAGTAACAAAACTACTTAACTTTTCTGATGTAAATTATCAGAAACAGTTTGACAGTCCGTTTCTTATCGGAGACACTTCCGGGGATGTTGCTAAGTACATAAATAAGCTGGTTAATCTGGAGGATGCCGATATGTATCAGACTACAGTAGAATCTCTGCGGAAGGATACAGAAAAAACAATAAAAATAAATATTTCCGATATATCAGCAGAAACTATTGCAATAGAAAAATTATTATGGCTGGATTCTGCAAAACAGATTATACAGACTTATGATGAGCATCAGAAAAAAAGTACAGAAATAACCGTACAGATAAATAGAGCAGAGGAATTACTGGAGGACTTACACAGGTACGAGCTTAGAAAAATCGGTACGTCCATATATACAAAAGCAGAAAATTTACTATCACAAGTATCTGTAAATACAAATAAAAAAGACAATCTTACAAAAGCAGAACAACTTATGGCGCAATTGAATACCGCACAACAGGAAATAGTAAAATCCGGATGCTGGCAAAAAGCAGAACAATTGCTTCAGAAAATAAAAACTATACAGATGTCTGCTGATAGTAAGAAAGAAAACATAAAAAAAGCAGAAATTCTTATGGAAACTGCTGTACAAAATCACAGAAGTGTGATACAGTATGGTAAGGAAATTGAAGAAGCGAATAAAGAGCTTGCATCAGTGGATGTATGTCCTTTGTGCGGCAGTAAACTAGGAGGAAAAATAAATGTGTAATTTTTTTAGTTTCTGTGGGGACGGGTATGGTAATTATATTTATTCTGACTGGAAACACCGGAAAGAAGACCTAAAGCAGAATTGGGATTCCCATACAAAAATTATGACAGATCAGGGTATCCCGAATGTGATGCAGGATCGCTGGTCGAAGTATGAATATAACCCGCTGACAAAGAAGTTTTGTGTTGACGGCGGGATAGAAGGGCATGACCACGCTGCGGCGGAGTACTGGGTTAATCAGCTTGATTTTTCAGGAGTTGTGAAACCACTGGTGATAAAACCTGTCAGGAATCCGTTAACAGGCAGGCCGAAAGAGATTACAGAAAAGGAAATCAACCTTCTTAGAAAATGGGTTTCTGTCAGGGATTCTGTCAGGGGTTTTGTCGGGGATTATGTCGGGGATTCTATATGGAATTCTGTCGGGGATTATGTCGGGGATTCTATATGGAATTCTGTCAGGGTTTCTGTATGTGATTCTGTATGTGATTCTGTCTGGGCCTATGTTTCCAGCTTTTTTGATATTCCGTATGCATATGATTTCTCGTCCTGTGTACAGCTCTGGGAGGCTGGTTTTCTGCCTGTGTACAATGGACAGAGATGGATGTTAATGTCAGGTAAGAAAACTAGGATTGCGTATAAAATAAAGACATAAAAAGGAGAAAAATTATGACAAAAGAACTACTGTCTGCCGGGGAAAATCTTCAGCAGATGCTTAACACAGCTGATGAAGTTGGACGACTTTTAACCATTGCAGAGGATTACGCTCAGCCTGAGCTTAAACTGACTGTGAATAATATAACGGTTGATCTTACATTTTTGCCTGCAGAAAACAGACAGGATCTTATTGATACTGCAATACAGTATGTAGCAGATGAACAGAAGAGTCTGGAGATAAAATTCTCGGCTCTAGGGAAGTAAAAAATGCACATAACTACCAAAACAATATACAGGGTACCTGATAATAAAGATGATATATTAGACTGTATTGCTGAAGCACTGACCTTAGCTAAAGAATGGTATACTACAGTGTCTTTTATATATTGCAAGGTTGCTTTTATAGTTACAGAGCATTCTTTAGCAAGTAACTTATATAATGCATACACAAAAATTAAAATACACGATACTATTCAATAGGAGACAGACTATGTCAAAATATGTAATATTCGGAGATTGTCATCTGCGGTATGATATTCCGATATGCCGTAAAGAGACACAGGAAGAATGGCTGGCATTTCAAAAAAAACAGTTACAGACTATAGTATCCACAGCAAGAACCAACAATGCTGTGCTGGTGTGTACCGGGGATTTCTATGATGCTGCCAGGGAACCATCTGAAGTACAGAATATGGCTGTCAGTGTCCTACTTCCTGAACAGATACCTGTATGGATGATTGCAGGAAATCATTCCTTACTATATCACCGGGAAGCAAACCGGCAGATATCCAGTATAGGGCTTTTTCAGTATTTCCCTAATGTAGTATTTCCAGTTGCCGCTGAAAACATCTACGGGACACGGTTTGAACATTCTGTAAAATTTACTGATGATATCACTGTTGTACACACTCTCTGTTTTGAAAAGGAAACACCGTTCGGTATAGATGCCTGTACAGCACATGATTTACTGGATAAATACAATACCAAATGGATATTTACCGGAGATATGCATGAACCTTTTATTTATTCTGCTGACGGAAGATATGTGATCAATCCCGGAAAAATGACTGTCCAGAGTACCAGAGAAGCAAAAATACCCCCCTGTTTTTATCTTGTCGACACTGATACAGAAAAGATAGATATAATTTATCTGGATAACCCGGAAATATCGGAAGAACATCTTACAGAGCAAAAAGAGCGTGATACAAGAATATCAGAAGCAATAAAACTTATCAAAACAGGAAAACAGGTTTCATTATCTTTTAGGGATAACTTGAAGCACAACATGCAGAATAATAATGTATCTATAGAAGTACAGGAAATCATACAGGAAATAGAGAATAAAATTAAGGAGAATAAGCAATATGGATACTAAACATTTTGAAGAATTAAAAATCAAAATAGAATCTTTGAAGTCATCATATGCCAGAGCATCAGGAGCCATAGAAAATATAACTGATACTCTGAAAAAAGAATTTTCTGTAGCATCATCCGGAGAAATGAAACAGAAAATAACAGACATGAAAGCAGAGGTAGAACAGGAAGAACAACAATCAGATGCTGCCATGAAGCAGTTGGAAGAACTTCTTAAAGGAACTGAGGGGCTGTGCTGATATGGATATATCCAAAGTGAAAACTGTTGTAATGCAGTTATCTGCTAAACGGGAGGTGCTTACTGATAAACTTACAGCAGATAAAATAAAAAAAATAGAACTTGAAAAGCGGATAAAAGCAGTGACAGAAGCACAGGTGCTTATTCAGAAAACAGCAGTAGAAACACAGCAACTTATAAAAATACATCTTGAAGACATTGTAAATAAAGTACTACAGACATGTTTTCCGGAATACAGTTTTAAGATGGACTATACCATTAAATATAATAAGGCCGTATGCAATCTGCAGTTCTATAAAGGTGCCAACGAAACGGATCTGCTGGATGGTGATAGTGGTGGCGCATTGAATACTGCCTGTGTATCCTTAAGGCTGGCAGTATGGACTATAAGTGCATCTGACAATTGTCTTATATTGGATGAAGCTTTTGCAAATTTATCACAGAATCTGCAGCCTCTTATGGGAGAAATACTGTCGGAATTATCAAGACAACTACATCTGCAGATAATACTGATAAGCCACAGTCCCAGTATTGATGCATGGGCAGACAAAATATATACTGTATATATGGAAAATGGTGTAAGCAGAGTGTTATAAGGAGTAAAATAAATGAACAATCTTGATATTAGCTATATCTGTCCTCATTGTGGAAAAAGAACACAACCAATTATATTCAGAAGAATAGACGGAACAATGGAATCGGAACCGAGTTGCAAATTCTGTGGTTCAAAAACACCGCAGAATATAATAGACAAAATGATGCGGGATGAATATAGGATTTATGGAAGTGTCTACTGAATCAAAATGTTTAAGGAGCTTGGTCCAAAAAGACATTGATCATATAACAAAACTCTATAATAATAGAGAGGAGAAAAAATGATTAAACTTAGCAGATTGCCGCCGGATACAAAAGTAATCAGTGATGAAGATCCATCAGGATTGTACGACGCCGAGGATTTGGAAAGACCTGATTTTGATAAATCCGGTCTTAGGTTTTTTGTTGCAAATAAAGTGAAGCAGCAACGCTTATCAAGATGCGATGTCAAGTATTTATTTGATATCGGCGAGGAACGTGACGGGTATGACGGACAGGCACAGGACTGCATTGATTCAATACCTAATAAAGACATGAATATAATCCTTGGTATTCTTAACCATGCAATCGTGCGGTGCCCAGCATATACCGGAGGTGAGGAAATCGATGTTTCAGAGGGGGAAATATGAATGTGGGCTATTTTGAGAAATCGATCTGTGAGCTAAGTCGAGAGCCAAATAAAACGTTGGTTATGCTCAAGGTAATTGAACAGCAGAGATTTACGGACGGCAAAGAAACAGAGGCAGAAAAGCACCGTTGGATCTCTGGTGTCCCTGAAAAAAAGTATGCTCATTTTTTACTGAAAATAAGATTTGTCGGGAGTAAATATGAACGTATAATAAAAGCATTTTATGCAGAAAAATGGCAGATAAATGCAGAAGATCCTAGTGGTGATTATGACTCTAAACTTTTTGATGTCTGGGGCGAACATGATGAATATTATCTAGTAGAGGGGTACTACGAAGATGCCCAATGGTACAATGACAAAAGTTGTTATTGTAAAATAAATGAAAAAGACATTATTGCATGGCAACCGTTGCCGGAGGCGTAGATAAATGACAAGCAGAGAAAAAAATGATTTTCGGCTAATCAGTATTAATATTGAATTCGCAACAAAAAAGGAGATAATAAATGAATTTTAATTTTATTAAAGACAAAACAGAAAGCCGGGATGGAAAAACTCTTAATATCACTGGAAAAAAAGAACAAGATATCCTGATAAGAATACTGGCAGAGTGCAGCAATGGACATAGACAACAAGGAACTGTCACATATTACACAGAATTACCATATAATATGTTTGCAGTAGACATTTTATACCAATAAAATCAAGTAAAAGAAGTGTAAATAGAAGAACACTTTTAATAAGCGGAGAGGTAAAAGGATTGAATAGATATTATGCAGGAATAGGTGGAAGAAATACCCCTGAAAACGTTCTTATGGCTATGGTGCATGAAGCAGGACAACTTGCTGAAACGGGCTATATTCTAAGAAGCGGAGGAGCTTCTGGAGCTGACTCTGCTTTTGAAATAGGTGTTGATACATACAAAGAAAACTATGGAATAAAGAAATTAACATACAAGGAAATATATCTTCCATGGAAAAATTTTAATAATAACAAATCAGAGTTATATCTTCCATGGAATATCGAACAAAAGTTTTTAGATATAATTGAATATGTAAATCCATCTTTATTGTCATGTAAACACTCTATAATATCATTACATGCAAGAAACTGTCAGCAAATACTTGGTAAAAACCTTGATTCACCTTGTTCTTTTGTTCTATGCTGGACGGACAGAGATACTGCTTGGTGCAGTGGAACAATGTTCGCAGTCAGACTTGCTGAACTAAACAATATTCCTGTATTTAACATGTTTCAAAAAGAATGGATTAATAAGTATACTGAATTTTTAGATAAGAGTGACTAAACAGGAAATTATTGATTAATACCAAATTGCAGATGTGCACAATATGGTAAAGAGATAACAGGTATTTTTATCTTATAAATACTTATAGAAAGCTCATGAATTAATAATTACAAAAAGCTAACCATCCGGCTTTGTGAATTATATATTACTTACAAATGGTTTTAAGATCCAAAATATGATCTTCTTTCTTCTGATCATAAAGAAGAATACGGTCAATAAAATTATTATTGTCCTATGATAGCTAATGAAAATAATATACAATATCCTACCGGACAAAAATCATAATCAAAGCTGCAATTCCTGCACCCCCACCTAAAGCAGCAACAACAGAAACAAAATCTTTGGGCTTCCATCTATGCTCGGCTTTAGTATCATTAAAATTCATCAGCGCTTCAATAAGTTTGTTCGTTATATCATCCTGTTTTCCGCTTCTTGCTTCCATTTCTGTAAACATCTGTTCTGTACGCACAGACAAAGTGTCTATTTTTTCATCCATAGCATTCTGTTTTGCCCGGACATCTGAGATATCTGATTTTATATCTGTTAATTGTGTACTCATTTTATCTGACAACCCCATCCGTGCATTAGTCTGTTCCCTGTCTAAACGATATAAATCCACAATACTTTCCTGTGATCTATCCCATTGTTTCTGAATCAAATCATATTCACCCACAACACCCTCCTTATCCTATTTGTCTAATAAAAGCCTTTGATTC
>Ga0210129_1000052_pt1 | contig 29315 bp, 24 predicted proteins | sample WestPond_Cattail_2_FD_185582 | JGI IMG/M metagenome (GOLD analysis project Ga0210129, IMG submission 185582) | Wetland microbial communities from the San Francisco Bay, California, USA, that impact long-term carbon sequestration -... | ecosystem: Environmental > Aquatic > Marine > Wetlands ... | reverse complement strand
CGCAGAGCATCCAATTGAAGAGGCAAGAAAATGGGGCCATCTGATCGACTCCTGAAAGCCGAACCTCCTGCCACCGCACTTGAAGCGCTGAACGCCGGGCAATCCGCCGAGCAATTGCTTGAACAAGGCATGGAACTTGAACAGCTAGGACAGCTGGACGAAGCCTTGCAGTGTTACGAATCAGCTATCGCCCTGATGCCAGAATTGGCACGCGCCCATTTCAATCGTGGCATCATTTTGCTGGACCGTGGTGACGCACAGGATGCATTGGACGCCTTCACCAAGGCCGTGCAGTACAAACCGGATTCCGCCGGCGCTCACTTCAACATGGGGGCGGCCTATGTGCGATTGGATCGCCATGAAGCCGCCATAGCAGCCTACCGGCAGGCCATCGCCCTCAAGCCTGATTTCGCGGAGGCGCATATGGCGTTGGGGGGTGCGTTGGAGGCGCTTGGGGAGGATGAGGCCGCCATTTCGACTTATCGCCGCGCGCTGGAGATCAAACCTGACTATGCCGAAGCTCATCACAGACTGGTCAAGATCCTGCTTCAGCTTGACCGACTCGATGAGGTAGCAGCCTGTTACCGCCAGATGCTGGAGTTTGATCGCAGCAATGTTGAGTTACTCAACAACTTGGGTCTTATCCTGAATGACCTTGGGAATCTGCAGGAGGCCGCCGCCTGCTTCCGCTCTGCTGTGCAACTCAATCCGGATTTGGTATCCGGACATGGCAATCTCGGTAACGTGTTATTGGGCCTTCATTTGTACGTCGATGCGATGGCAAGTTATCGCCGCGTGTTAGAGATCGACCCGGATAACGCTGATGCGCATAACAACCTGGGGAATGTATTCAAAGAGATTGGCCAACTCGAGGCGGCCGAGGCTAGTTACCGCAATGCACTGACCAGCAATCCCGATTCTGCTTTGGCACGCAGCAACCTATTGCTAGTTAAGAACTATCTGGCTGATCAGCCGGTTGAGCAATTGCTGGGCGAGGCCCGGCAATTTGGTGAAAGAGTGATGCGCCAAGCACCATCACCGCTCGCTTTTATGAACCGCCCGGATGTTTCAAAATGCTTGCGGGTCGGCTTTGTGTCAGCGGATTTGCGGTCGCATCCCGTGGGTTTCTTCCTTGATAGCGTGCTCGCTGCTCTTGCAACTGAAGCCGCTGGGCGACTTGAACTCTTTGCGTACTCGAACTCTCGAGTTAACGATCCGGTGACTGATCGAATTAAGCGCCACTTTGATGGCTGGTATTCAGCGGTTGAACAATCCGATGAATTCCTGGCCCGACGCATACGTGATGACGGGATTGATATCCTGATTGATCTTTCCGGGCATACCGGAAACAACCGGTTGCCTGTATTTGCCTGGAAACCAGCCCCTGTGCAAGCAAGTTGGTTAGGATACTGCGCGACAACTGGCGTTTCTGAAGTCGACTACTACATTGCCGACGCAATTGCGCTCCCTCACGCACATGAGCGTCAATTTACCGAAACGATCTTGAGGCTGCCAGAATGCTATTTGTGCTTGTCAAAGCCAGCGTATGAGATACCAATTTCAATTTCGCCTGCTTTCACGACTGGAAGGGTCACCTTTGGCTCGTTTAACAATCTCACGAAAATGAACGCCGAGACCGTCCACTTATGGGCTCGCGTACTCAAGGCCGTTCCAGAAAGCAGGCTGTTTCTCAAGTCCAGGCAGCTTGGAGATGAAGGCGTTTTGAAAACAACCCTTGCGAGGTATGCCGACCATGGTGTTGGCCCGAATCGGTTAATCCTTGAAGGTCATATCGATGAGCGGGGGGGACACTTGGCCGCCTACAATCGGGTGGATATTGCGCTTGACCCTTCCCCCTACAACGGTGTTACTACCACCGCCGAGGCATTGTGGATGGGCGTCCCCGTTCTTACGCTCGCAGGCGATCGATTTCTAGCTCGCCAGGGAATGAGTTTACTGATGAACGCCGGATTACCCGGTTGGATTGCCGATAGCCCCGATGACTACGTGAGTCGAGCGGTATCGCACGCCACTGACTTGCCACGCCTGGCCTTGCTCAGAGCTGGGATGCGAAAACAGGTGCGGGCTTCGCCAATTTTTGATGCGCCACGTTTTGCGAAGAACTTCGAGGTCGGCCTACGCAGCATTTGGGGAAAATGGTGCATACAGCAACTCCGCCAATGTCCTTGAATCAATGTCGAGTTGTCAATGAAATCTGACGAGAGACGGCTTCAAAGTCATTCTCAACCAGATTTAAATGATCGTCGATCCTAGGTGGAAAGGTATTCAGGTCGAATTCCGTGGCCTGGCTGCAGATAAGCTCAAAATCACGCAGGAGCGTGGTCGACTCCGCGCTCAAGCCAGTGACCACGCCCAAACCGCTGGGGTATGTCGGTATCGTGAATATCTTGAGATCTGGTCTGAACTTCATAAGTATCAACATCACTTTCCATGTGTCACCTATCCAGAATCTTGTGCTCCGATCACGCTCTGCCGTCTTCGGAATAACAGGGAAAATGTCATGGAACAAGACGACAGTTCCTGAATCTGAATAACGCTCAACATTCATGAAGTCTTTAAGCGCTTGATCGAAGGTATGCAGCCCGTCGATGAAGGCCATGCTGACCGTCTTGGCATCCAGTACTTGCTGAAGATCATGAGTTGCAAAGAACTCATCACTGGGTTGCTGATATAACTTAACCCAGGCTTCCTGTGGGTGAATAATGTGAAGCGCCGGGTCAATTCCGACCGCACGTGTTGGTGACCGTGCAAACTGGAGTGATTGTCCAGATTCAACTCCAATTTCCAGGTAGGACGCCGGTTTTAGTGTGGCGTGAAACCATTTAAGCCAGTCTAAATATATGGGTCCAGGGAAGCGCTGCTGAGCCGCAGCGATGCATTTGGCGTACTCTATTTCCGTCAACAAATGGCAGGCTTCTGCAGCTTCCGGGAATAGTGCCAAAGCGTCAGCGCAGATTTTTTCAGCGCCGATAAAATCTCCTGCATTCAATTTAGCGCTGCTGAGCTCGATCAATTGCGCTAGTGAACCTTGTACGGCGTTCTGGAGCAAAGTCTCATGGCGGCTTTTGTCAAAAAATATATCCTTAAGCAAATTCGACAGTATCGACAACTCTTTCCCCCCTGATAAATCTTTCATCTCGCCAGACATCTAATGCCCAACTAGCTTGAGCCATCTGATCCTCTTGGATTCGTACCGCATTTCGCTTGAACATCCCTGCACCCCTGGGGCGCAATAGGTCCAGGGAATACAGCATCGCCAATCGTTAGCCAGTGAATCCGATTCAGGCCATCGTCCAAGTCGGCGGCATTCTGCCATTCATGTCACTTGATGCAAACCGACCGCACCATCTTCAAATCCGTCATGCCCAGCATGATTTTCTCCATGCCGTCCATCTTCAGGGTGCGCATGCCGCTTTCAACTGCGGCTGCAAATAGCTCTGCCACACGCGCACGCTCCTGGATCAATTTTTTGGCGGCATCGTCGGCGATCATCAACTCGTGCAGGCCGATACGACCTTTGTAGCCGGTTTTGTTGCATTTGTCGCAGCCGACGGCCTTGTAAAACTGCAGCTTGCCGTCCTTGCCATAGCGCTCGACCCAATCCTCGTAGAGCTTCTGCGACTCGCCGCTGAAGTCGGCTTTCCAGGCTTTGGTAGCGCGCAGCTCTTCTGCATATTCAGCTATAAAACTGTTGACTTCAGACGAACTGGGGGTGTACGGCTCCTTGCAGTCGCACAATTTCTTGGCCAGCCGCTGCGCCAAGATGCCCAGCAGGGCATCGGCAAAGTTGAACGGATCCATACCCATGTCCAGCAGGCGGGTAATGGACTCGGGCGCCGAGTTGGTGTGCAGGGTGGAGAACACCAAGTGACCCGTAAGCGACGCCTCCACGCCCATCGCCACGGTTTCCTTGTCACGCGACTCGCCGACCATGATGATGTCCGGGTCCGCTCGCAGGAAGGCGCGCATGACCAAGGCGAAATCGATGCCGGCCTTCCTGTTGATCTGCACCTGACGCAAGCCTTTTTGCGTGATCTCGACCGGGTCCTCGGCCGTCCAGATCTTGGTGTCGGGCGTGTTGAGGAACTTGAGGATGGAGTGCAGCGTGGTGGTCTTGCCCGAACCGGTCGGACCGCAAACGTAGAAAAGGCCGTAGGGCTTGCTGACGGTTTTTTCCAGCCGATCCCGGTTGTGCTGCGTGAGTCCGAGTTTTTCCAGCGGAATCGGCTCGCCTGCGGCCAGGATACGCATGACCACGTCTTCCACGCCGCCGGCGGACGGAATGGTGGCAACCCGCAATTCGATGTCCAGTGGGCCGTATTTCTTGAACTTGATCTTGCCGTCCTGCGGCTTGCGGCGTTCTGAAATATCCAGGTCGCACATGATCTTCAGGCGCGTGACCATGGCCTGGCGGAAATGCGCCGGGACCTCGATGTAGGGCTGCAGGCTGCCGTCAATGCGAAAGCGGATCCCCGTCTTGAGCTTGCCGGGCATCGGTTCAATGTGGATATCCGACACCTTCTGGTGGTAGGCGTCGATGATGACCTTGTTGACGAACTTGACGAGTTCGTTGTCGGCTGCGGCCGATTCCAGCGAATCATCGTTGCTGCCATCCTCTTCGAGTGGCGCACCATCCATGTCCGCCAGCAACTGGTCGATGGAGGTGGTGTCGACCGCGGCCCCAAAAACCTGCGCCAGCGTGTCGTCGAATTCGGCCTGGGTCGTCACCCGGTAGGCAAACTTGTTGATGCGCGGAAAGACCTGCGGCACCACCCGTGCGCCGCGCGTGGCTTCCGGGTCGGTACACATGATGACCAGCCCCTCGGGCGACTCCTCCAGCGGAATCCATCCCTGGCCCTCGGCGAAATCCCGCTTGAGCGGGCCATGCAGCATTTCGGAACGGATGCGCCCCGGGTTGAAGGGCTCGTACGGAACACCAAAGAACTTGGCCAGCGAGGGGCCGATCTGCGCCGGGGTGAGCTGATGCTTGCTCATCAGCAGGTGTTCAACCGGCTGGCCTTCGTTTCGGGCCTCCTGCACGCAATCCTGCAATTGGGTACCTGTCAGCAGCCCGTCCGCAACCAGGCCGTCGTACTTGGTGGCGCGGATGCGCTGTGGTTCATCTTCCTTGTGCATGCGCTGGCGGATGGCCGTGGCCAGCGTCTTGCAAAGCTGGATGACGCCCTTGATGTCCAGCTCGCTGAACGGATGATCCGCCTTGTTGTTGATGACCTGCAGCACGCCGTACAGATTGCCCCCTTCAAGGATGGGGGACACCAGCATCTGCTTGGTGCGGTAGCCGGAGCGCTTGTCAACCTCCTTGAGAAAGTTCAGTTGCGGATGGATTGCCTTGAGCGCCTCTTCGTCATAGACATCGGCCAGGGTCAGGAGCTTGCGGCTGAACGCCACGTAGCCGGCAATGCTTTGTGGGCTGATGGGCAGCTTCAGTTCACGGGCGCTGTTCAGGCCCGTCTTGATCTTGGAGACAATGGAGGTCTCGTCATCGCTGATGGCATACAGCGTCAGCCGGTCGGCGTTGAACAGCTTGCAGATCTCGGGACTAACCTCGAGCATGATCTGCTCGACATTCTCGGTTTCATGAATGCGCAGCACCACCTGCTGCAGCTGGCGGGCAAACAATGCCTCAAAGGTCTTGTCGCGCTTGTCGGAAGATGGCTGCTGGGAATCCGCAAAGCCCGGCCCGGTGGGTGCGCCACCGGATGGCGGTTTCATGACAGCACTCATAGCTCGAACTCCTGCCCCGCCTGCAACCAGCGGATGTCATGGACCGCGTGGGTACCGGATGCATGGGACTGCTCAAACTTCTGAATCTCGGACATGATCAACTCCGTCTCCGCCGGCTTGGTGTGCGTGATGTAGATGGGAAACCTCTTGCCTGCTGCAATGCAGTCAAGTTCGCTGGCCAGCACATCGGGTGAGAGGTGCCGACTCGTAGCCGCAAGCTGACTTTCGCGGCTGCTGAATGCAGTTTCAATCACCAGCATGTTCACCTCCATCTGGTTGATTCTCTGCCAAAAAGCCGGGTTGCGCTCGGTGTCCCCCGTGAAAACCCAGCAGGCCTGGTTTGCCGTGACTGCATAGCCCACTGCCGGCACCGTATGAATGGCCGGCAGAGCTTCGATTTTCTTGTTACCGAGTTGCAGGGTCTGCCCGACCTGAATTTCATGAAAGCGGATGAACGGCGCCTGTGATGAGGGTAACCGGGTGAAATCAGGCCAGATCACATCATTGAAGATATGGGTCTTCAGCGCGGCGATCGTCCCCGCCAGGGCATGGATCTGCAGAGGCGTGGTGCGCTGCGCGGCAATGGCATCCACCATGAGGGGAAGAGCCGCGATATGGTCCAGATGGGAGTGGGTCAGGAAAACATGATCGACCCTGCGCATCTCCTCCAGCGACAGGTCGCCCACGCCCGTGCCGGCATCGACCAACACATCCGAATCGACGAGAAAGGATGTGGTGCGGCAATCTTTGGCTATTGCTCCCGAACATCCCAATACGCGCACTTTCATGCCGATTCCTTTACCAGCCTGCCCAGCCCCTGGCGACATCTTGCTCCAGGTCGTGCTGGTAAAGGTATCTTTTGTACGCGCTCATTGGCATGTGTTACCCAAGGCAGTTGGCTGTCCAAACAAGCGGAATGCGACAGCAAATCAAGACCTCAGGTCTGGATAAACTGCATTTTTGTCCCGGCCAACTCGATGAGATCGCCACTTTTCAAGGCGACTGGCTCATTGCCTATAGGCGTCCCGTTAAGTGTCGGAACGCCGGCTCCTTCCACGTGTGCCACCACAAACCCATGCTGTCTTCGGGTAATGGATGCTACGGCAACCCCCGGCTTACCCACCGTGGTCACCACTTTGGTCAGAGGCACTTCCCGGCCCGATGCGGTACCGGATAGAACCCGCAAATTCCCCATAGCGCCCGCCTGGACGGGCGGCACCTCCCCGGGTTTGAATACCATCGTCTTGTCAAAGTCACTGTGCTCAGCTTCACTGACAAATTTAATCTTGTATTTGCCGATCTCGACCGTGTCGCCGTTGTGGAGTTGCTGTTTTTTGACGGCTTTTCCATTGACATAGGAGCCATTGGTGCTGCCAAGATCCTCCAGAAACACCTCGTTGCCATTCATCTGCAAGGTAGCATGCTCGCCACTCACGGCCAGGTTATCGATCACGATATCGTTGTAAGGTCGCCGACCTAAAGTCGTACGCTCTTTGGTCAACTGAACTTCCTTGATGACAACACCGTCGATCGATACGATCATTTTCGGCATGCCCGACTCCTATTCCTGTTGCTGTTATACATATTCCGCCGCTATTTTCCCAGCATGCGGGCGATTAAACCTCGTTTTTCTGCTGCGGCCGTCACCTGAACCAGCAGTACCGTGATATTGTCCCGTCCCCCGCGTGCATTGGCGGCGTCAATCAGGCCCTTCGCCCGCTGTTCCAGTGGGACCGGCATTCCCAGAATTTCCGCAATTTCCGCATCCCTCACCATGTCGGAAAGACCATCCGAACACATGAGGTACAGGTCTCCAGGCTCCACCATATGCTCGTTGATCTCCAGCATCACCGTATCATCCACGCCCAACGCCCTGGTAACCAGGTTCTTGTTCAGCGATGTGGCCGCCTGTTCCGGTGTAAGCAAGCCCGCATCAATCTGCTCTTGCAATAGCGAGTGATCCTTGGTGATCTGCACAAATTCGGCACGCCTCATCCGGTAGCAGCGCGAGTCACCAATATGTCCGACCAGCAGGTTTTCCCCCTGAAACACCCCCACCACCAAAGTGGTGCCCATCCCGGCATACTGGGCATTCTGATTGGCTGCGTTGAAAATGGCCAAATTGGCATTATCGACACAAATCTCCAGCGCACGCCGAATATCCTTGGACCCCGCCTGAGCGCCCGCTTGAGCCAGCCAGCGCGCCATTTCCGAATGGATGAACTGCGTTGCCATGCCGCTGGCCACCTCACCCGCGTTGTAGCCCCCCATGCCATCGGCCAGAACGCCCAGCCCGGTCGGCTCGTCAACCATCACCGAGTCTTCATTGTTTTCCCTGGCCATTCCCGGATCGGTCTGCGTACAAAACTTGTAAATCATTGTTTTAGTCCTCGCGTTCTGCCCCACCTGCATGGGTCAGCGAACGAGCTGTTAATGTGGGCCGCCGCGACAAACCAGACGCCCCGTCCGGGACGCCCGACTCGCGCTTCGCCGTTCATTGAAGGCGAGCGCCGGCCAAGGGATGAATCCAGTCGGTTTGATAGGGTTATTTGCCAATTACATCCCTGTTCAGAATTACAGGTGACGTTAGCAGACGCCGTCAAAACCGACAAGGGCTCAGGGATGGAGCCCTTGTCGTTTTTTTGCACAAACTCACGCAACTGAAAGGCAACTGATCGGGCTGGCTTCAATCCGGGCTCACTCGCCGGCCCCGGATGCCGCATGGCGCTTTTGCAGGGCCCGCCCCAGGGTCACCACAAACGCCGCACCGGCCGCCGCGCCCGCATAGTGCAGCCAGTGGTAGTTTGCGGCCACGTCCTTGAGGACGACGTCACTGACAATCGTCTCTCCGCCCACCCACCCAATCAAAGCAGCGCCGAGCGTGATGATGATGGGGAAGCGCTCCATCAGACGGATCATCAGGGTGCTGCCGAAAATCACCAGCGGAATGCTGATGGCCAGGCCCAGAATGAGCAGCAACATGCTGCCCTTGGCCGCGGCCGCCACCGCGATCACATTGTCCAGACTCATCACCAGATCAGCGATCAGGATGGTTCGCACGGCGGCCATCAGACTGCCGTATTCCTTGCTCTCTCCTTCGCCGTCCTCTTCTTCGCTGAGCAGCTGCACGCCGATCCACAGCAACAACAAACCGCCCACCACCTGCAGGAAAGACAGCTGCAGCAACTTGGCGGCCACCACTGTCAAGGCGATGCGCAACACCACCGCTGCCGCAGACCCGAGGAAAACCGCTTTCTTCTGTTGATGCGGCGGCAAGGACCGGGCCGCCAAGGCAATGACAACGGCGTTATCACCTGAGAGGATGATGTTGATCCAGATGATCTTGAGCAGACCGATCCAGAAATCGACACTTTGAAGGAATTCCATTCGGGTTCTCCTGTTTTGTATATGCAAGAAGCGCTCCCGACAACCGTCTGGGAGCGCTTCCAAGGTTTTCCATGGCAAGTTTACCGGCTCTTGGCCGACCCGCCAGATGGGTAGTTTGGCTTACAGCAAAGCCTTGAGCAGTTTGCCCATTTCTGACGGATTGCGCGTGATCTTGAAGCCACATTCTTCCATCACGGCCAGCTTGGCGTCCGCCGTATCGGCCCCACCGGAAATCAGGGCCCCGGCATGCCCCATGCGCTTGCCGGCTGGCGCGGTCACACCCGCGATGAAGCCGACGATGGGTTTCTTCATGTTGGCCTTGCACCAGCGCGCGGCTTCTGCCTCGTCCGGGCCACCGATCTCGCCGATCATGATCACGGCGTCGGTGTCGGGATCGTCGTTGAAAGCCTGCATCACGTCGATGTGCTTGAGTCCGTTGATCGGGTCGCCGCCAATGCCCACGGCGCTGGACTGGCCCAGGCCGATTTCGGTCAGTTGCGCCACGGCCTCATAGGTCAGCGTGCCGGAACGGGACACGACACCAATACGGCCCTTGCGGTGGATGTGTCCGGGCATGATGCCGATCTTGATTTCTTCGGGCGTGATCAGACCCGGGCAGTTGGGGCCGAGCAGCAGGGTTCTCTTGCCGCCAGCGGCCTCCTTGGCCTTCATCTTGTTTCGCAACATGAGCATGTCGCGCACCGGAATGCCTTCGGTGATGCAGATGGCCAGGTCCAGATCCGCCTCGACAGCCTCCCAGATGGCGTCCGCGGCACCGGCCGGCGGTACGTAGATCACGGAAACGGTGGCTCCCGTCTGCTTGGAGGCTTCCTTCACCGAGGCGTAGATCGGGATGTTGAAAATCGATTCGCCCGCCTTTTTGGGGTTCACGCCGGCGACGAAGCAGTTTTTGCCGTTGGCATATTCCTGGCACTTCTCGGTGTGGAACTGGCCGGTCTTGCCGGTGATGCCCTGGGTGATGACTTTGGTGTCTTTGTTGATGTAGATCGACATGGTGCTTCCTTGCGTGCTGGGGCTGCCGGATCAGGCGGCGTTAACGGCGGCAACCACCTTCTGGGCGGCTTCGGCCATGGTGTCGGCGCTGATGATGGGCAGGCCCGACTCGGCCAGCATCTTCTTGCCCAATTCCTCGTTGGTACCCTTCATGCGCACCACCAGCGGCACCTGCAGGTTCACCGCCTTGCAGGCCGTGATGACGCCGGTGGCAATCGTGTCGCACTTCATGATGCCGCCGAAGATGTTGACCAGAATAGCCTTCACCTTCTTGTTCTTCAGCATGATCTTGAAGGCTTCGGTCACCTTCTCGGGGGTGGCGCCGCCGCCCACGTCCAGAAAGTTGGCCGGCTCGGCGCCGAACAGCTTGATGGTGTCCATGGTGGCCATGGCCAGGCCGGCACCGTTCACCAGACAGCCGATGTTGCCATCCAGGCTGATGTAGGCCAGGTCGAATTTGCTGGCTTCCACTTCGGCCGGATCTTCCTCGTCCAGGTCGCGGTAGGCCACGATTTCCGGATGCCGGAACAGCGCGTTGGGATCGAAATTGAACTTGGCATCCAGCGCCTTGATGCCGCCGTTGCCTTCCAGGATCAGCGGGTTCACCTCGACCAGCGAGGCATCGGTGTCCATGTAGCACTTGTAGAGCTTCTTGAGGACGTCGACCGCCTGGGCCGTTGAACCGGCAGGAACACCGATGCCATCGGCCAGCTGTTTGGCTTGTGCCTCTGTCAGCCCGCTGGCCGGATCCACAAACACCTTGATGATCTTCTCGGGCGTGGCGTGCGCCACCTCCTCGATGTCCATGCCGCCTTCGCTGGAGGCCATGAACGCCACCTTCTGGGTGGCCCGGTCGGTCACGGCCGACACGTAGTATTCCTTCTTGATGTCGGCGCCGTCTTCAATCAGCAAGCGGCGGACCTTTTGCCCCTCGGGGCCGGTCTGGTGCGTGACCAGTTGCATGCCCAGAATCTCCCCCGCCAGCTTCTTCACGTCTTCGATGGAGCGGGCCAGCTTCACGCCGCCGCCCTTGCCGCGACCGCCAGCATGGATTTGCGCCTTGACCACCCAGACCGGCCCGCCCAGCTTCTGGGCGGCTTCAACCGCCTCCTGAACCGTGAATGCGGGGATGCCGCGCGGCACCGGCACGCCAAATTGACGCAAGATTTCCTTGCCTTGGTACTCGTGAATTTTCATGAGGGCTCTCTCAGGAATTGAAAATTTTTCCGGCCACAGAACCGGCTTGTCCGGTGACAGGTTGCTGGAATCCAGCAGCCCCGGAATGTATCATGTTGCTCTGCACAAAAACTTACGCAGCCTGTCGCCACGCCTTAAAATCCTTTCACCATGACCCGGTATACAGTTTTTATCGACGGCGAAGCCGGCACGACCGGTTTGCAGATTCGCGAGCGCCTGCAGCTCATGCCCGAGATCGAACTCGTGAGCATTGCCCCTGAATTGCGCAAGGACCCAGCGGCCAAACGCACCCTGCTGGGTCAGATCGATCTGGCGATTCTTTGCCTGCATGACGATGCCGCTATCGAAACGGTAGCGCTTGTTGACGCCCTGGAGAAGGCCAACGGCCGCCCGGGCCCCAAGATCATTGACTCCTCCACGGCCCACCGGGTGGCGCCGGGCTGGGTATACGGCTTTCCCGAACTGACTTCCGGCCAAGGTAAAGCCGTGGCGCAGGCCCGCCGCGTGGCCAACCCCGGCTGCTATCCCACCGGCGGCATCGCCTTGCTGCGGCCGCTGGTCGATGCCGGCTTGCTGCCAACGGATTATCCGGTGGTGATGTCGGGCTATTCCGGCTATTCCGGCGGCGGCCGGCAGATGATCGAAGCCTACGAAGTCAGCCACACCGCCCCGCCGCTGGAAGTCTATGGCCTGGGACTCGCGCACAAGCATTTGCCCGAGTTGCAGCTTTACAGCGGCCTGCGGCGGCGCCCAATGTTCATTCCGGCCGTGGCCAATTTCTATGCCGGCATGATCGACCAGATCGGCTTGCAGTTTGACCTGATGAAGGGCGTCACGCGCAGCCGGCAACTGGAAGAAGCCTTGCTGGATCACTATGCCGGCAGTGAGTGGGTGCACGTGGTACCACCCAATGCCGCTGGGCGGCTGGAGCCCACGGCGCTCAATGGCACCAACAAAATGGAATTGAGCGTGTACGGCAACGATGCGCTGGGGCAGGCCGTGCTCGTCGCCCGACTCGACAACCTGGGCAAGGGCGCCAGCGGCGCTGCTGTGCAGAACCTCCAGCTGATGCTGGGTCTTTGATCAATCCGGATCGGCCACGCCGGCGGCCTTCAGCACCCGCCGCACGACTTCGGCGGAAAACCCCCGCGACATCAGGAAGCGGGCCTGCCGGGCCTGTGCCGCCGGTCCGTCGGGGAATTGGCCGAATTTCCTGCGCCAGACCTCCCGCGCGCGCTCGAACTCGCTGCTGCGCAACTCATCCATCGCCTGGCTGATCCGTTGCGGGTCCAGCCCCTTGTCCTGCAGTTCCTGGCGAATGCGGGTTGCCCCCAGTTTCGCGGCACGCCGGTGGAGCACGGACTCGACGACACGCGCCTCGCTGATGAAGCCTTTGGCCTGCAGCTCGTCCAGCGCTTGCGCCAGGGTGCCGGGCTCCTCTTCAAAGGAGACCAGCTTGCGTTCGAGTTCTGCGCGGGAATGTTCGCGCAGGCTCAAGAGGCGCAGGGCGCGCCCCTTGAGCGAGGGTTTGGCAAAAGCCATGGGCCGTCCCATCCGGCTTCGCGGCCTTACTTCGCCTCTTGCTCCGCTTCATTGAGCAAGGGGATGCCCAGGGATTCGCGCACCTTGTTCTCGATTTCGTGGGCCAGTTCGGCGTTCTCGCGCAAAAACTCGCGCGCATTGTCGCGACCCTGCCCGATCTTTTCGCCGTTGTAGGCATACCAGGCCCCTGATTTTTCGATGACCTTGGCATTCACGCCCATGTCGATGATCTCGCCCTGGCGGCTGATGCCCTCGCCGAACAGGATGTCGAACTCGGCCGTCTTGAACGGGGGTGCCACCTTGTTCTTGACCACCTTGACCTTGGTTTCGTTGCCAACCGCTTCCTCGCCCCGCTTGATGGTGCCGGTGCGGCGGATGTCCAGCCGCACCGAGGCGTAGAACTTGAGCGCATTGCCGCCGGTGGTGGTCTCGGGTGAACCGAACATCACGCCGATCTTCATGCGGATCTGGTTGATGAAGATCACCATGCAGTTGGTCTTCTTGATGGTGGCGGTCAGCTTGCGCAGCGCCTGGCTCATCAATCGTGCCTGCAGGCCGGGCAGGGAGTCGCCCATCTCGCCCTCGAGTTCGGCTTTCGGGGTCAGCGCCGCCACCGAGTCGATCACCACCAGGTCCACCGCGCCGGAGCGCACCAGGCTGTCCACGATTTCCAGCGCCTGTTCGCCGGTATCGGGCTGGCTGATCAGCAGGTCCTGCAGGTTGACGCCGAGCTTCTGGGCGTACTGAATGTCCAGCGCATGTTCGGCATCGACAAAGGCGCAGGTGCCGCCGATCTTCTGCATCTCGGCAATCACCTGCAAGGTCAGCGTGGTCTTGCCCGACGATTCCGGGCCGTAGATCTCGACCACACGGCCGCGCGGCAGGCCGCCGACCCCCAGGGCAATGTCCAGCCCCAGCGAACCGGTGGAAACCACCTGGATGTCCTCGATCACCTCGCCCTCGCCCAGGCGCATGATGGTGCCCTTGCCGAACTGTTTCTCGATCTGGGCCAGGGCGGCCTGCAAGGCCTTGGCTTTCTCGCTGTTGGCGGCGTTCTGACCCTTGACGGCTGCATCCATGGCTATCTCCTTGAAATTCGGTTGGTTGATTCGATTCATCCGGTGGGTTTAATCACAGACTGGATGCTTGAACAGTATCTTAACGCCAGGCATTGCATCAGGTAAACACAATTTTTAGTCAGTTTGATTTACTATTTGGGCGTGGCAGATTCCATCCTTTCAAGCCCGGCAGAAGACGGCTGGCGGCAGACCCATCCGGGCCGCCTGCTGGGCCTCGCCATGCGCCGCTTTGACACCCGCGTCCTGCACCTGATGGCCCACGATGCCGACGTCCCCCTGGCGCTGTCCAATCTGGCCGCCCGCGGCCAGGTCAGCGCCGCCCACATCCACATCACGCGCCACCTCGCGCTAGAAGGCTCGCGCCTGACCGATCTGGCCGAACTGGCCGGCATGAGCAAGCAGGCCATGGGCAAGCTGGTGGACCAGTGCGAAGCCTGGGGCCTGGTGACACGGGAGCCCGATGCGCGCGATGCCCGGGCCAAGCTCGTGCACTTCACGCCCGATGGCCTGGCCTGGCTGCGGGCGTTCCAGCAAGCCGTCACCCAGGCCGAGGCCGAGCTGCGCCAAGCCGTCGGCCCGGAAATTGCCACCGTGATTGCCATCGGGCTGGAGGCCTATGCCGCCTGAGTGGTCCCGTTTCCCGCCCGACGGCGTTCAAGCCAGGCGCGCGCCCGCCTAAAATCCCCCCAAACGCTGGCGGCACTGCATCAGGCCCGAACAGCCAAGGAGACATGCATGCGAATTCTGATTGCCGAGGACGACCAGGTGCTGGCCGATGGCTTGCTGCGCACCCTGCGCAGCTCCGGCGCGGCCGTGAACCACGTGGCCAGCGGCACGGAGGCCGATGCGGCGCTGATGACCAACACCGAGTTCGATCTGCTGATCCTGGACCTGGGCCTGCCCCGGATGCACGGCCTGGAGGTGCTGAAAAAATTGCGTGCGCGCGGCTCCGCGCTGCCCGTGCTGATCCTGACTGCCGCCGACAGCGTGGACGAACGCGTCAAGGGCCTGGATTACGGCGCTGACGACTACATGGCCAAGCCCTTCAGCCTGCAGGAGCTCGAAGCGCGCGTGCGCGCCCTGGTGCGCCGCGGCATGGGCGGCGCCAGCAGCAACATCCGGCACGGACCCCTGGTTTACGACCAGGCGGGCCGCGTCGCCACCATCGACGGCAAGATGGTCGAGCTCTCGGCGCGCGAGTTGGGCCTGCTCGAAGTGCTGCTGCAGCGCACCGGCCGGCTGGTCAGCAAGGACCAGCTGGTCGAGCGCCTGTGCGAATGGGGCGAGGAGGTCAGCAACAACGCGATCGAGGTCTACATCCACCGCCTGCGCAAGAAAATCGAGAAGGGGCCGATCCGTATCGCCACTGTTCGTGGTTTGGGCTACTGCCTGGAAAAAATCCCTGGATAAATATTTTGAAACTCTTCCAGCGCGAGCAGCGCTCGCTGTTCGGCGAAATTCTCGACTGGATGCTCACGCCGCTGTTGCTGCTGTGGCCCATCAGCCTGGTCCTGACCTGGCTGGTGGCGCAGGGCATAGCCGGCAAGCCGTTTGACCGCGCGCTCGAATACAACGTGAATGCCCTGGCGCAACTGGTGACGGTCAGCGACCGGCGGGTGGTTTTCAACCTGCCGCTGCCGGCCCGGGAACTGCTGCGCGCCGATGAATCGGACACGGTGTACTACCAGATCCTGGGCGCCAAGGGCGAATACCTCAGCGGCGAGCGCGACTTCCCATTGCCGCCCGACGAGGAAAAGGTGGCATCCGGCCTGGTCACCTTGCGCGATGACGAGTACCACGGCACCGACATCCGCGTCGCCTACATGTGGGTTCCGCTCAATCTGCCCGGCTCGAAAATGGCCCTGGTCCAGGTCGCCGAGACCCTGGACAAGCGCTCGGTGCTGGCCGCCGAAATCATCAAGGGCGTCATGCTGCCGCAATTCGTCACCCTGCCGGTCGCGGTGTTGCTGGTCTGGCTGGCCCTGGTGCAGGCGATCAAGCCGCTGAACCAACTGGAGGAGCGCATCCGGGCCCGCAAGCCCGATGACCTCAGCCCGCTGGACACGCAGGCCGTTCCGCTGGAGGTGGCCCCGCTGGTGGCTTCCGTCAACGATTTGCTGCTGCGTCTGACTGATTCGATCGCCACCCAGAAGCGCTTCCTGGCCGATGCGGCGCACCAGCTCAAGACGCCCCTGGCGGGCCTGCGCATGCAGGCCGACCTGGCCCAGCGCGAGGGCACCAGCACCGAGGAGTTGAAACAGTCGCTGCGCCAGATCGGCCGCTCCAGCATCCGGGCCACCCACACGGTCAACCAGTTGCTGGCCCTGGCCCGTGCCGAAGGCAGCGTGGCGGCCATGAACCGCCAGCCCTGCGATCTGGCACGCCTGACGATGGAAGTCGTTCGCGATTGCGTGCCCCGGGCCATGGAAAAACACATTGACCTCGGACTCGAAGGCGCCCAGCCCGGGATGCCCGGCGTCACGCTGGAAGGCAACCCGACCCTGCTCAAGGAACTGGTGCGCAACCTGCTGGACAACGCCATCAACTACACCCCGTCCACGGCCGAGAAGCCCGGCGTCATCACGGTGCGGGTACTGGCCGACCCCTTTGGTCGGGTGGTCGTATTGCAGGTGGAAGACTCCGGTCCGGGCATCCCCGCCGCCGAACGCGAGCTGGTGTTCCAGCCTTTCTACCGCGCCCTGGATGTGGAGGCCGATGGCTCGGGCCTGGGCCTGCCCATTGCGCAGGAAATTGCCCACCAGCACCACGCCACCATCAGCGTGGAGGAGACCCGGCCCGGCCAGATTCCGCCGGGGGCACGCTTCACCGTACGTTTTGACGTGCCCCGCCCGCCCGTCTCAAGCGCCAAGGCCTGAGGTACCGGCAGGCCAGCGCGACCTCATTTGCAGCTTTTCAGGGGCTTGTCCGCCAGGGCGGGTTTGAGCTCATCCAGCCGGGCCCGCACGGCATCGTCTGCCGCCGGGATCCGGAGCATGCTGCCCCGGACTTCGGCCCGCTCCAGCACCACGCGTGCCGTGCGCACGCCGCGCCGCGCCACATCCGCCAACTGCTTGTTGGCCTCGGCCTGGGTTTCAAATCCGCCCAGCGACAGGCCCGGCTCCAGTTCGGGCTTGAGCAGGGGTTCGAGACGCAACTTCAGTTTGATGAGTTCATTGCGTTTTCTCGCCAGGGCGGCTGGACTCGAATATTTGCCCATGTAAACGATCCAGCGTCCGGGCTCGACCACCGGCTCCATCAACCAGGTGCCGGGTGGCAAAGCCGTCTCCAGCACCCGGCGCAACGCATCGGCCTGCGCATCGTCCAGCAGCCCGGCCTGCAGGCATTCCGGCGGCCTGACGGGGGTCTGGGCCGCAACTTCGACCCGTCGCGTTTCCTCAGCGCTCAAGATGCGTATCGCCTCCGGCCGGATTTGCTGTTTGAGCCGTTGCGGCTCGGATTGCTCGACCGGCGCCCAGCCATAGGCCCGCAACAAGCCCTGGGACCAGGCGAAATAGGTCCCGTTGACCAGCACAAGCAGCAAAACGATGAGTCGCAACATGGGTTCTGACCGGTTTCAATGGGCAGGTCGGACACTGACCTCGGAGCTGCTGATTTTCTTCAGCCCGGCCGAAGTATGCACCAGCAGGGCGCCGCTGCCATCCACCCCCCGGGCCTGGCCCGTGGTGCCGTCGCTCAAGCTCACGCTGCGCCCGGCCAAGGCATCGCGGGACTCGAAGGCCGGCAGAAACGGCGCCAATCCCTGGGCCTCGAAACGCTTGACCGCCTGCACCAGCGGTGCGGCCAGACGCAGCAGGGCCTGCGGCGCGTCGATGCCGGGCAGCAGTTCCTGCAGCCAGGCCGGCGCTGTGGCCAGCCCGGTCGCCTCGCGCGGCGCGATGTTGACCCCGACACCGATGACCGCGTAGCGCGTAGCGCCCACGCTGGTGGTTTCGATCAGGATGCCGGCCAGCTTGCGGTCCTGCAGCCAGAGATCGTTGGGCCACTTGAGCTGCAGATCCGGATGCAGGCTCTGGGCCACGCCAACCCCCGCCACCAGCGACAGGCCGGACCAGTCGGCCATCTGCAAGGGCAAGCCCAGGGAAAAGGTCAGGGAGGCCCCAGGATCGGCGGCCGCGCTGCTGTGCCAGTCCCGCCCCAGGCGGCCCCGGCCGGCGGTCTGGGTTTCCGCCACCAAGAGCACCGGCTCGATGCGCCCGGCGCGGGCCCGGCGCATCAGCTCGGTATTGGTCGAATCGATCTGCGGCAGCACCTCGACCGTGAAGCCGGGCAGGGTCGGCGCCACCGTCTCCCAAATCGCCTCGGCCGGCCAGCAGACATGGCCCCCACGTTCACCCACTGCGTGTGGCTCTCTGCCCCCCGAGGGGGCCTTCGCACCTTGGGGCGGCCCGGCGGTGCTCATGGTCTCGCTCAGCGCTTGCCGCGCTTGGGCGCGAGGAGGGTGCCACGGCAGTTTTTCGAGCCGCACCAGCACGGGTATTCGGCCTTGAGCTTCTTGGTGTAGGGTTCGTCGATGATCAGGCCGTAGTCGTAGTTGAGCTCCTCGCCCGCCTTGATGTTGCGCAGCGCCTTGATGAACACCCGGCCATCCACTTCGTCGGCCTCGCAATTCGGGTTGCAGGAGTGGTTGATCCAGCGCGAGGAGTTGCCCCCCACCTTGGCGTCGATCACATGGTCTTCGTCGATGTGAAAATAAAAAGTATGGTTCGGGTCCTTGGGATCGTGCGGGTGTCGCCGCTGCGCTTTGGCCCAGCTGATGATCTCGCCGACATACTCGATGAGGGTCTCGCCCTCGGCGATATTCTGGGTGGCGAACACGCCCTTGCCATGGACGCCGGAACGGCGGGTCTGGATGCGGCGGCCGGAGCCGGAAGGAGGTTTTTTGGACACGTCTGAAAAATTTGGTATGGTGAACTCGTATGGGCGCGCGCGTGTGCGTGCCCGCGTGCGTACGCGCCTATGCGCGCACGCGAGAACCTGGATTGTAGTCAGATGAAAACATTGGTGATTGCCGAGAAGCCTTCCGTTGCCCAGGACATCGTGCGTGCCCTCACGCCCGCATCGGGCAAATTCGAAAAGCACGACGAGCATTTCGAGAACGACAGCTATGTCGTCACGAGTGCCGTCGGCCACCTGGTGGAGATCCAGGCGCCGGAGGAATTCGATGTCAAGCGCGGCAAGTGGAGCTTTGCCCACCTGCCGGTGATTCCGCCGCACTTCGATCTCAAGCCCATCGACAAGACCAAGACGCGCCTGAACGCCGTGGTCAGACTAGCCAAGCGCAAGGACGTGGACGCCCTGATCAACGCCTGCGACGCGGGCCGCGAAGGGGAGCTGATCTTCCGCCTGATCCAGCAATACGCCAAGGTCAAGCTGCCGGTCAAGCGCCTGTGGCTGCAAAGCATGACACCGCAGGCCATCCGTGACGGCTTTGATTCGCTGCGCAGCGACAAACAGATGCTGCCGCTGGCCGATGCCGCGCGCAGCCGCAGTGAGGCCGACTGGCTGGTGGGCATCAACGGCACGCGCGCCATGACGGCGTTCAACTCGCGCGACGGCGGCTTCTTCCTCACCACCGTGGGCCGGGTGCAGACACCGACCCTGGCCGTGGTGGTCGAGCGCGAGGAAAAAATCCGCAAATTCGTCAGCCGCGACTATTGGGAAGTCCATGGCACCTTTGCCGCCGAGGCCGGTGAGTACGGCGGCAAATGGTTCGACCCCAAATGGAAGAAAGCGCCGGCCGTCGAGGGCGCCGAGCCCGACCCGGAACAAAAAGCCGACCGGGTCTGGTCCGAAAAGGAAGCGCAGGCCATTGCCAACGCCGTGCGCGGCAAGACCGCCACGGTCAGCGAGGAAAGCAAACCCACCACGCAGGCCTCGCCCGCCCTGTTCGACCTCACCTCGCTGCAGCGCGAGGCCAACGGCAAGTTTGGCTTCAGTGCCAAAACCACGCTGTCGATCGCCCAAAGCCTGTACGAGCGGCACAAGGCCCTGACCTACCCGCGGACCGATTCGCGCCATCTGCCCGAGGACTACCTGCCGGTGGTGAAGGAAACCTTCGGCATGCTGGCCGACTCCGGCATGAAGCATCTCAGCCCCCATGCGGCCACCGCGCTCAAGGGCGGCTACATCAAGCCCAGCAAACGGATTTTTGACAACGCCAAGGTCAGCGATCACTTTGCCATCATCCCCACGCTGCAGGCCCCCAGCGGCCTGAGTGAAGCCGAGCAGAAGGTGTACGACCTGGTGGTGCGCCGCTTCATGGCGGTGTTTTTCCCCAGCGCCGAGTACCAGGTCACCACCCGGATTACGACAGCGGCCAGTCACAGTTTCAAGACCGAAGGCAAGGTGCTGGTCAAGCCCGGCTGGCTGGCGATTTATGGCAAGGAAGCGCAGGACGAGGTCAAGGACGGCGAGGAGAAAAACCCCGGCAATCTGGTGCCGGTCAAGCCCGGCGAGCCGGTGCGAACCGAAAATGTCGAACCCAAGGGCCTGAAAACCCGTCCGCCGGCCCGCTATTCCGAGGCCACGCTGCTGGGTGCCATGGAGGGCGCCGGCAAGCTGGTGGAAGACGACGAGCTGCGCGAAGCCATGCAGGAAAAAGGCCTGGGCACGCCGGCCACCCGCTCCAGCATCATCGAGGGCCTGATCGCCGAGAAATACATGCTGCGCGAAGGGCGCGAACTGATCCCGACGGCCAAGGCCTTCCAGCTCATGACGCTGTTGCGCGGCCTGGGCGTGGAGGAACTCTCCAAGCCCGAGCTCACCGGCGAGTGGGAATACAAGCTGGCCCAGATGGAGCACGGCAAGCTCTCGCGCGACGAGTTCATGCGCGAGATCGCCGAGATGACCGAGCACATCGTCAAGAAGGCCAAGGAATACGACCGCGACACCGTGCCCGGCGACTACGCCACGCTCACAACCCCGTGCCCGAACTGCGGCGGCGTGGTCAAGGAAAACTACCGCCGCTACGCCTGTACCGGCAAAAAGGGGGATTCCGAAGGCTGTGGCTTTTCCTTCGGCAAGACGCCGGCCGGCCGCACCTTCGAGGTCGCCGAAGTGGAGCGGTTCCTGCGCGACAAACGCATTGGCCCGTTGGACGGCTTCCGCTCCAAGGCCGGCTGGCCTTTCACCGCCGAGATGGTGATCAAGTTCGACGAAGAAACCAAGAACTACAAGCTGGAGTTCGACTTCGGCGATGACAAGGCGGGCGAAACCGGCGAACTGGTGGACTTCTCTGCCAAGGAGTCGCTGGGCAAGTGCCCCAAATGCGGCGGCGCCGTGTTCGATCATGGCAAGAGCTATGTCTGCGAGAAATCCGTCCCCACCCTGGCGCAACCCACCCCGAGCTGCGACTTCAAGAGCGGCCAGATCATCCTGCAGCAGCCGGTGGAACGCGAACAGATGAGCAAGCTGCTGGCCACCGGCAAGACCGACCTGCTCGACAAGTTCGTCTCCATGCGCACGCGCCGGCCCTTCAAGGCCATGCTGGCCTGGGACGCCGAGGCCGGCAAGGTCGGCTTCGAGTTTGCGCCGAGCAAATTCCCGCCGCGCAAGACCGCAGCCAAAACGGCGGTGAAAGCCGCCGCCCCGGCCGCCAAAAAGGCCCCGGCCAAGAAAGCCGCAGCGAAGAAGCCGGCCGCCAAGAAGGCTGCCGCCAAAGCCCCGCGCAAAACCACCGCCAAGCCCGGTGCCGGCCTGCACCCCAGCGCGGCACTGGCCGCCGTGATCGGCGCCGAGCCGGTGGCACGCACCCAGGTGATCAAGAAGCTGTGGGACTACATCAAGGCCAACGGCCTGCAGGATGCCGCCAACAAACGCGCCATCAATGCCGACGCCAAGTTGCTGGGCGTGTTCGGCAAGCCGCAGGTCACGATGTTCGAACTGGCCGGCATCGTGGGCAAGCACCTCAGCTGAAATACAGGGGAATATCACCGTCCCCCCTGTATTCGCCACTTGCAGGTCAGGCTGGTACCAGCGTATCGGAAGGGACCGTCTGCGAGTCTTGAGACTCGCGCTTCTCCCAACCCTGTTCCACACCGGTGATCTTGCCCTGCGCATCGTGATGGATGACCAGGCGCTTGCTATGCTGCCATTCTTCCAGCTGGAGTGCCTCAAGCCCATGAAAACCGGCCAACTGATTGATCGTGACCATGGGCCTGTGCTGCCGCCGCTCGACGCCCCGAAAACGGAAAAAATTGTAGAAAGCCCAGATCAGCAGGCTTCCTCCCATGATCCCGATCACCAGCAGATAGAGCCCAAACAGCCGCAACACGCCTTGGTAACCGCGTAGCACCACCATATGTTCATACGCTGTCGACAAGCCCAGAACCCAGGCCAGAAAACTCAACAGGGGCGCCCACAGGTACACCCAGAACACCCAGCAGGTCAGCGTTATCGTGCCGTAGAGTGTCCTTTGTCGCAAGGTTTGCCACTCGGGATTTTCGATAATGAACGAACTCATGGCGGCCTGACCCCCCGGTCCGGGCTGACCCAGATGGCACGGGCGTGACGCTCGCGCAACAGCGTCTTGGGCACAGCCCAGACGGTCGTGAGCATGTTGAGCATCCAATAGGCCAGGGGATACCAGATCATCCAGTAATACACGCGCAACAACCCGCCACGCTTGCGCGGAACAGACCTTGCCTCATAAGGGGCGTCCAGCATCAGGGAAATGCCGATCTGCAAGAGAAACGTTGTGCCAATGACCACGCCATTCCAGCCCGGCAGCAGCGTGTTCACGGCCAGGCCCGGCGGCAGCGGGAAAAACTGGCTCAGCAGGAACAAGAGGAACACCAGGGCCATGGCGTAGGCCCAGAAGACACTGGTCAAGAATTCGAGGGAGATGACCCACATCCGGCGCTTGCGCCAGGAAAACAGCTCTGGAAGGTATTTCATCAACACCTGGGCGCCGCCCATGGCCCAGCGCAAGCGCTGCTTCCACAGTCCTCGCAAGGTCTCCGGCATCAGGATCCAGCAAAGTGCCTTCGGTTCATAACGGATATCCCAGTGCGCGATCTGCAACTTCCAGCTCACATCGATGTCTTCGGTGAGCATCTCGGGACTCCAGTAGCCTATGTCATGCAGGGCCGACTTGCGAAAGGCACAGACCACGCCTGAAATAGTGAAGATGCGGCCATACGTGCGCTGCGCCCGCTTGATGAGCCCGATGATGGAAGAAAACTCGCCCACCTGGATCTTGCCCAGGAGGCTGGAGCGATTGCGTATGCGCGGGTTGCCGGTCACGGCGCCAACCCGGGGACCGCTGATGAAGTGCTGCATGAACCAAGCCACTGCATGCTCGTCCAAAAGGGCGTCGCCGTCGATACAAACCAGATATTCATAGCGCGACATGATCGCCGCCGTATTCAGGCCGACTGCCTTGCCCTGGTTGCGGGCCAGGTGGATGACCCTCAATCTGGGATGCTCAAGAGCAAGCTCGTCCAGGATGGCGCCGGTTTCGTCCCGGCTGCCATCATTCACGGCGATCACCTCGAAATCCGGATAGTCCTGGCGCAGCAGCTGCTCGATGGTCTCGCGCGCGTTGTCGCCCTCGTTGTGCATGGGGACCACCAAACTGACACCCGGACAGGAAGAAACCGCCGCAGGCTCCAGGCAGTCGGCATGGCGCCGCTCGAACCGGAAGTAATAGTGGACCGCCCCGATCATCCAGAGGTAGGACATGAACAAGGGGTAGTAGAAAGTCCAGTCGAGCAGGATCTGCCCGATGTCTGCCAGACGCATTTCCAAGATCAAGTCCATCTGCCTACCGGTAAGGAAATGACTGCAAGGAGAACAGCGGACGGATCACTGACATGGGCGGCTGATCATCGAAGAAGTTGTCCGGGTAGTACCCGAAATTGATGGCCCGGCTGGTCTGCAACAGGCGCATCTGTTTCGCCAGCAAATCGGCCGGAACCGGACGATTGCCCTGGCGCCAGTCCACCGACTGGAGTTCAAAAACGCTTTTCTCCAGTCCCCCGGGATGCGCAGCAACACTCTGGATCAGGCGTCCAAGCCAGGGCAGCGGCTCTGGCGCCTCCTCCATGAAAGGCATGGCCATGATGGCCGTGAAGTCGTAGCTGGAAAGAAAATCCGGCAATGATTGGGCGAACCACGCTTCGGAATCCGGCTCAAGCGCTACCTTGGCATACAGGTTTCGACCCGTTTTGAGCTGGGGCTGGTCCCGCGCCACCCGCCGTGACAGCTCCAGGGTGAATGCCGTCAGGTACCGGGTTTTCAACTGCGTCCAGCGCCTCATCAACTCCGGATCGGCGCGGATGGCGGACACGTCCGCCGGCAGCTGCCATTGCTCCGCGTAGTGCCTGAGCGCGGCAGGGCTGGCATCCTCGTAGTCCGAGAAAGTGGCATCGTCATGAAACAGGATGCCCTGAAAAATGGCATGCCGGGCCAGGTCTTCATAAATCTCCGTAATGACCTGCCGGGCCCGCGGATCAAAGGGCGTCAGCCTGTGGTAGCCGGCCTTGCCGGGCTGCATTGTCCCGACCGTGCGGCCCCGATCAGGATGGCCTGAAGGAAGCTCGAACGCCAGCAGCGGCATCCAGGCGAATACCTTGACACCGGCGCGGGACTGCAACTGCCAGGCCACACGGGAAAAAAGGTCGGCCCGCATCGGCAGATGCCGGTTGGGAAAATAGAGCGCATCCGCCACTCCGTTCCCATCAGGGTCGGCATAGGCCTGGAGATAAACCGTGCTGATCCCCATCTCCTTGACCCTGTCAAGCAGCCTGGACAGATTGACCTCCTGCTGGACCGGGTCCGGATCATGAACATAATCCAGATCCACATGCATCACCCGGACGGGCGATGAACGCTTCGAAGAACTCAGATCGGCCGCCAGTTCGGCAGCCGTCGGGTTGTAGCTGACCAGAATGCGCTTGATCCGGTCCAGACCGACTTTGTCCGTGTTGATGCCGTCGTCGTCGAGCGTCAGCGTCAGCGGCATGCCCGCCTGACGGGCAAGTTCCAGCGCAGTTTCGTTGTAGCGTCCGTACGGCCACACCATGATCCGCGGGCGTTTGCCGAGCTGCTTTTCCAGCAGGTCGGAGTTCCGGGTCAGGTCATCCAGAATGCGTGCCCGGTATGCCTCTTCCGGCTCATAGCCGGATGGGCTGTATTGCCGGGTAATGGCTGCCGGCAATGTGTTGCCCTGCGGGTTGGCGGGAATGCCCTTGTGCAGGTCGTAGCTGTGGGAAGCCACCTCCACAAGACCTGAAGCCATCATTTCACGAAGCTCCTCCCACGAAAGGAAGTCTTCCCGGCTGTAGGCGTGGCTGTCATAGGGCACCCGCTCGCCGGATGGCACCTCCAGCCATTTGCCCACCAGTGCCAGCACACCCGGATAGCCGAAGGCTTTCAGGAGTGGAAACACCTTTGTCCGGAAGCTCTTGTAGGCATCGTCGAAGGTCAGCAACACGGCTTTTGGCGGGAGCGGCTTGCCCCCCCGGCGGGCCGCCAGGATGTCGTCGATGCCGACAACGTTGTAGCCGCTCTCCTTCAGCCAGGAAAAATGTTGTACCAGTTGGGAGGTCGAAACCGTGTAACGGTCTGGTTCGTCGCGAGGGTCATCGCGGACATCGTGATAGCAAATGACCTGGAACTCGACGCCCGCGGCGTGCGCTGTCTGAAGCGGCAAGCCGATCAGCAGCAAAAGCAGGCCCCACACACGGAGCAGGAGGGTCAATGAGGACATTCAAAATCTCCAGGCAGCCGCCAGCGTGATGGCGCTGATGGTGGTTTGTGTCCCGTCATAAGGACGGCGGCTGTAGCCCATCCCGACCCGCAATTCCAGTCGGTCATCAGGGGCATAGGCCGCTTCGTATCGCAGCTGGCTGGTCTCACCCTGCCCGTATCCCTCCTGCCAGTAGCTGCCTAGTCCCATCTCGACCCGGTGCCTGAGCGAGCGCTGGTAGTGCTGAAACTGCGTCCACTCATGGATCAGGCTGGCAGAGGCGCTCGCATCCTGGCTGGGGTTGAAATAGGAGGCTCTGTCCGCTGGCACGGAATTGCGAGAGGCGTAAAGGTCGGCCCGCAGGTCCAGCTTGTAGACTGGCCCGGTCACCACCCGTTCGATCCAGTTGGCGGACCAGGCACTGCGCACATTGCCGTCGGTGAAGTTGCGGCTGTCCACGCTGAGGCCTGCACTGCGGGACTCGTGCCAGCGATAGGTCAAGGCCAGATTCAGGCTGCTGGCATCCACACCGTCGGCATAGGCCCGCAGCGGAGCATCCAGCGCCTTGCTGGCATATCCGGCATCCATGCGCCAGTTGTCGTCAGGCTGGTAGCTCCCTTTCAAGGCAATTTCGGCAGCCTCGCCACGAACGGCATAGGCTTCTGCGCTGCCCGCCCAGTTGCGCTGGCGATACTCCCCCCCTGCGCCGTTGGCTGTGCGCACCGGATTCTTGTCGCTGAAGGACGCTTCCGAATAATGGGTGTGCCCGAAAACACGCCAGTTGTATTGCAGTGGCCGGGAATAAAACCATGCGTTGATACTGCGGTCCTGGGTTCCAGCAGGGCTGTTGGCGTTTTCAAGCGCGTTGCCGAACTCGGCCGTCACCCGGAACTCGTACAGATTGTGCGTTTCCCACGAACGCACGGCTTTGGCGGCCGCCTTTTCTTCAGGCAGGCTGGACTGGAAAGCTTTCAGGTCTTGTTCCGCCCGGGAAAAATCGGCCAGCGCCAGGCGATTTTCATAGAGACCCAACCGTGACCACGGGTAGTCCGGGTTGGCGCCCATCAGCCATTCATGCAGCCCCTCGGCTCGCTGGTGCCAGCCCCGCATCTGGTAGGTTGCTGCCAGGCCATCGTTGATATCCGTACTGGCCGGAGCCCGCCCTTGCAGATCCTCCAGACGACTCTGTCCTTCTGCCGGGCGGTCGGTATAGCTGCGCGCCAGGGCGGCCACTACGGCGACTCGGGGATAGTCTTCGTTGGGGCGACTCAACTCCGGGTTGCCGGCAGACAATCCTTGCGCCGGATACTGGCTGTCAATGTAGATCTGGGCTGCCTCGTATTGCCCGCTTTCAAGCAGGGCGTAAAAGTAGGCCAGCCGGGCCTCCAGATCCATTTCCGGGTCTTCCCGCTGCAGTTGCCCGAAAAGGTCGCTGGCCCGATCCGGCTGCTCTTCGTGCAGCAAGGCGTGCGCCAGCGCCATGCGAGCATGCCTGGGTGCCTGGCATCCCTTGCCAACCCAGTCGTTGTAGACAGCAATGCCCTCTGCCATTTTCCGGCGATCCGTCAGCGCAGTGACCTGGTCAAACCCGACCCGGCATGCGATTTCCGGGGCATGCGCAACTTCCAGTTCTGCCGCCAGCTCTCCCATGCCTTGTATGACCCTGTCGATGGGCTCCCACCGGGCTGGATTCCCGGCGTCAGCAGCAACAATGCGTGCCCAGCGCAACTCGAAGGCCAGCTTGTCCTGCCTCAGGGAAGCCGTTTCTTGTACCGTCATGTCCCTGGGGGCAATACGGGCTGCTGCGTGGACAGCCCCCAGACGCCACAGGGCCCGGAATTGCACGCCCTGGATCGTGGAGTCGGCCTGCGGATCCGACACGCCTAGGGAGACGTCCAGCGCCTCCATCCAGCGACCGGCGCTGTCATAACTGCGCGCCAGGACTGCGCGAACATCATTTCGCCCCGGCCAGCGGCGAAAGAGGTTCTGGGCCAGGGGCAGCGCCTCTTGGACCCGTCCGGCATCCAGCAGTGTGTTGACCTGCCCGATCAGCGGGTCCGCCGGATCGGCCGGACTCTTCGTCCCCAACATCACGTAAAGGGACAAGGCCTCCTCGTAGCGCCCAAGATTGCGCAGGGAGCGCGCCAGCGTGGCCAGCACATAAGGAGGCATTTCCCCCGGCCTCAGGGAGCCGGCCGCCTCCGCCGCCTCACGGTCTCGCCCGCCCCAGGAGGCAATGGCGATGGCATCGTAGCGGTAGCGCAGGTTGTCCGGGTATTCGCGCAGCAGTGCGCTAACCAGCTGGAAAGCCTCGTCAAGCCGGTTCTTTCTGGCTGCATCAAGTGCACGCGCGTGACGAACCTCGGCATCGCGGATGCTTTCCGGGACCGAACGCCTTACCATGTTGGCCCCGGGCGATGTGTCTTCCTGCGCGACAAGCGGAGCAGGAAACTCGCCTGCGGCGAGCAGCACCCAGAAAGCAATCCACCTGCAACTAGCCATCAATCCTTTCATCACCAGCCATTCAACTCCGGGACCCCCTGAAAAATCAGGGGGCATGCAATTCCTGACCCTGCGCCAACAACGCAGGGGACAAACAAATTCCCACAGGTCTGCCAATCAGACAGACAAACGGCGGAAATGAAACCTTGATCCCGGCGCAAAGAACACGCGCAATGCCAAATTGCGCCGTTGTGTCGGGGATTCTTGCCAACTCACCGCGCTCGGACGGTAAATATGCTTATATTCTAATTTATGTCTGCTTTTTTGCCTGTGAACGATTTCACATTACCTGCATCAATTTCAGGTCACCGGATCACCTGGAAAAGGCATAGACTGCGGGCGTTTCAACCAACCACGGGAGAACCGCATGAAACCTACTCTGCTGACCGTCGCCCTGTTGGGCACAGCCATCCTCGCCGCGCCTCAAGCCCAGGCTGCGGGCTTCAGGCTGTCCAGCCCCGAGATCAAGGCCGGCGGCACGATCCCGAAAAGCTTCGAGTTCAACGGCTTTGGCTGCGCCGGTGACAACAAGTCGCCCGCCCTGAAGTGGAGCGGCGCCCCCAAGGGCACCAAGAGCTTTGCCGTGACCATGTACGACCCGGATGCCCCCACCGGCTCGGGCTGGTGGCACTGGATGGTGATCAACATCCCGGCCGGCGTGTCCGAACTGCCGGGCAATGCCGGCGCCCTCAACAGCGCCGCGCTGCCCGCAGGCGCCTCACAAAGCCGCATCGACTTCGGCGTCAACGCCTGGGGTGGCGTCTGCCCGCCGCAGGGCGACAAGCCGCACCGCTACATCTTCACGGTGCATGCGTTGAAGGTTGAAAGGCTCGATGTACCGGCGGACGCCACGGCGGCGCTGACTGGCTACATGATCAACGGCAACAGCCTGGGCAAGGCCAGCTTTACCGCCAGATACGGGCGCCCCAAGGCCAAGTGATCGGTCGCCCATGAAAAAAGGGCGGTGCCACGGCACCGCCCTTTTTGCTTTGCGCTCTGTGTCGCCCGCTTACTTGGCCACCACGCGCGCCATCTCCAGGCACTTGTTGGAGTAGCCCCACTCGTTGTCGTACCAGCTCACCACCTTGATGAAGGTCTTGTCCAGCGCAATGCCGGCG
>Ga0210129_1000051_pt1 | contig 29385 bp, 25 predicted proteins | sample WestPond_Cattail_2_FD_185582 | JGI IMG/M metagenome (GOLD analysis project Ga0210129, IMG submission 185582) | Wetland microbial communities from the San Francisco Bay, California, USA, that impact long-term carbon sequestration -... | ecosystem: Environmental > Aquatic > Marine > Wetlands ... | reverse complement strand
GTCAGCGCCGGCGCGGGCTTGCCCGCATTGGCCAGCGGGTAGATTTTTGTGAATTTCTTTACCAGCTCGATGCCGGGCTTCGGGTCACCGTTGACCAGGAAGCTTCGCCATGGAACCCAAAGATTGTAGGTCGGCGATTTGACAACGATGTAGCCTTTCGGCACGTTGCCCTTGTAGCCAGGCGGCAGCAGCAGGTACTTGCCGCCCTTACCCTTGTCCGGCCCGGTGATGCCGAGATCGATGACCCAGCGATACCACATGTCGTTGATCGCGCCCAGCGACTTCGGCGGCACCTCCAGTACCAGCGGCCCCTTGTTGAGATCAAGCCAGGCCCAGCTATAGAGGGTGTTGTCGTTCGCCGTCAGGAAGATCGACCGCGAGTCGATGTGGAAGACCGGCACCACCGTGTTCGCCGGCCCCAGGCCCCTGATCGCGTTACGGTTCGCCGCCTGGCTTACCGGCGGCAACGCCAGCAGATAGGCCTGCACCGCGCGCTGGAAGTCGAGGTTGTCATAGAGCTTGTCGGAGGAAGCCTTGTCCGGGAAGCCGTCGAAAAAATTGAGCGTGCCGAAGCGTGTCTCGACCTTGTCCGGCGAGGCAACGCCCGATGGCATCGGTGTGGAATACTTGAATTGCGGATCCGCAGCTGGGCCGCTGAGAGACTGCGCCATCGCGGGCGCGAGCGCACCCGTCCCGAACACGATAAAGGCCGCAGCGCACAAAAGGGATGATGCGTGGGCCAGACCATGAATCTTCTGCATGCTTGTCTCCCGGATATGAAAAGAACTTTGAATAGTAGCCATGTGGCCTGTAGCGGCCTTGTAATTTCGGACAATACTGGAATAAAGGGTCATCGGGCAGCGACCGCCAGTGCCTCACAGGACGCATGGGCTCAAGGAATCGGAGCGGGCGTGCTGCAAGTCAGGGCATGCGCGATCCGTACTTCTATGTTTTCATCTGCCTGCCTTTTGTCGATGCCCGCATCAAAAGTGCCGTCAGGACCCCGTGCAGGACGACCGCCGGCCACAGCAGGATGCCGCTCGAACCGCCCGCGAAACCGACGTAGGCGAGATACAGGGTGACGGCCGCGCTGTAGGTCAACATGCCGACCAGCGGCGTACCTGGCCAGCAGGCAATGCCCAACGCGATCAGGGCGATGCCCGCGACGCGCGCCACCGGTACGGCGACACCGCCAAGCGCCTCACCGAGCAGCAATTGCCCGACCAGCGACGGAACAATCAGCAACGTCACCCCGGTTGCGGCTTCACCGACCGCAGCGAATACGAGCACCTTTTTCATCGCGTCTATTTCCAGTCCCTTCACGCCCTATGATCTGGTTCGCGCTGGCTTGAAGCTGCTAGCGCTTCGCTGCCGCATCAGGCTCCGGTTCGAGCTTGAAGGTCAGCTTGTCGATCTTGCCGGTGAACTTGAACGGCACATCGTAGCGATACTCGATGAGCGCCAGCGGGGTGCGCGTGTCCTGGCCGATGTCGAAGGTTTCGTCCTCCGGGAACGTGATCGGAGTACCGTGTTCCATGGTGTTTCTCGCAACCTCCTTGCCGTCCACGTAGAGCACGCCGGTGCCACCCTTGCCCAGGCCCGGACCATCGATCTTGTAATCGAAGACGATGGTGTGCTTGCCGGCTTCCAGTTCAGGTCCTTCCCAGGTCGTGCGCTTGAGGTCGAGCAGGTTGTAGAGGAACACCACCTTGCCCCGGCCGACTCCGAATTCGCCCTTGCTGAGGAACAGGCCGTAGCCGCCGAAGCGCCCGCCCTCGGTGACGATCATGCCTTCCGCGCCGCCTTTTGGAATCTCGACGTCAGCCCAGATGGTGTAGGACTTGTTCAGGATGTCCGGCGCCGCGCTGGCCGGCACGCCGGTCAGTTCGCCCGAGTAGGTGAAGACCGTTCTTCCGGCGGTCAGGCTGGGCTTCGGCGAGTTCCAGCGCGAGAGGGTCGTGTTGTCGAGCGGCAGCACGTTGTACTTCTTCGCCTCGGCGTAGAAGAGGTCCTGCATCTGCCTGAGCTTCTCCGGCATTTTGGCGGCCAGGTCGTTGAACTGGGTGGGGTCCTCGTTGACGTTGTACAGCTCCCAGTTGTAGCCGGTGATCACATCCGGCGGCGTCTTGGTGCTCAGCTCCCACGGAGTCGTCGCCGGGGTCGTGGCCGCGACCCAGCCGTCGTGATAGATGGCGCGATTGCCGAGCATCTCGAAGTATTGCGTCGTGTGCCGGGTCGGGACGTTGGTGTTCGCCTTGTCCCACGTGTACGTCATGCTCACGCCTTCGATGGGGTGCTGCCTGATGCCGTTGATCGTCTCGGGCGCCGGAATGCCGGTCGCTTCGAGGATGGTCGGCGCGATGTCGATGACGTGGTGGAACTGGCGGCGGATGGCCCCCTCGTCCTTGATGTGGCCGGGCCAGGACATCGCCACGCCCTGAGCCGTTCCGCCGAACTGCGACGGCACCTGCTTCACCCACTTGAACGGCGTGTCCATCGCCCACGCCCAGCCTGCCGCGAAGTGCGGGAACGTCCGTTCGGATCCCCAGAACGGATACCAGAGCAACTGGTCCTTGACCGGCACGGGAACGCCATTGAAGGTGGTGAATTCGTTCGGCGTGCCGTTGAGCATGCCTTCGGCACTCGCGCCGTTGTCGCCACCGATGTAGATGATCAGGGTATTGTTACGCTCGCCGAGGTCGTCGACGGCCTGGATGACGCGCCCGATCTCGTGGTCGGCGTAGGCGAGGTAGGCCCCATAGACGTCCGCCTGCTTGATGAACAGCTTCTTCTCCTCGAAGCTGAGCGTGTCCCAACGCGGCAGCTTCGCCCCACCGTATATCGCCTGGCCATCGGGCCACGGCGTCAGCTGCGCGTTGGGCGGCATGATGCCCAGCTTCTTCTGGTTGGCGAAGATCGTCTCGCGCAGCTTCTCCCAACCCTCGTCGAACAGATGCATGTCGCTGATTTTCTTGATCCACTCGGGCGTGGGATGATGCGGCGCATGGGTGGCGCCGGGTACGTAATAGACGAACCAGGGCTTGCCGGGCGCGATTTCCTTGAGCTGCTTGATGTGCTGGATCGCCTCATCCGCCATCGCGGTTTCCAGATTCCAGCCGGGGTTGCCCTCGAAGGGGTAGATGGCCGTCGTGTTGCGGAACAGGTTGGGCTGCCACTGGCTGGCGTCGCCACCGACGAAGCCGTAAAAATAATCGAAGCCCATTCCGTTCGGCCATTGATTGAACGGCCCGGCCTGGCTCGACTGATAGGAGGGGGTGTTGTGGTCCTTGCCGAACCACGACGTGGCGTATCCGTTCTCCTTGAGGATCGTGCCTATGGTGCCTTTCTCAATCGGGATGATCGAGTCGTAACCGGGGAACCCGGTCGCGATCTCGTTGACCACGCCGAAGCCGACCGAATGATGGTTGCGGCCCGTTATCAGTGCCGCCCGTGTCGGCGAGCACAGTGATGTCGAATGGAAGTTCGTGTAGCGCAACCCCTCCCTTGCGATGCGATCCATGGCAGGGGTAGGAATGACGCCGCCGAAGGTGCTTGGCGCACCGAAACCCTGGTCATCCGTCATGATGAGCAGCACGTTGGGCGCGCCCTTCGGCGGCACAACGCGCGGCGCCCACCAGGCCTTCGACTCCGTGGCCTTTTCCCTGATCACCCCGCCGAATTTCGGACTGGGCGGCGGAAGCTCTTTTCCGCTGATCGTGATGGTGGCGCCGGGCGACCCTGGCTCGCCGGTGATCTGCACAGCGGACGCCTGTCCGGCGACAAACAGGGAAGCGATAAGCAGGAATAGCGCATCGGCCAGCAGGCGAATCTTGAGCATGGTTATTTCCCCTCAAACAATATGGTTTGAACTATAGCGATGTGGCCGCTATGATGCCTTGCAATTCCGGACAATTTTTGATCGGAATGGTTTGTAGCGCAGCGGCAGTCCGGGCCTCACAAACCGATGGATCCAGAGAACCGGAGCAGACGCGTGATGAAGAGGCTCAAATTGAACCCGCCGCCGTTGGATTCGCTGGTGATGAGCGGGCCGGGGGATGTCCGGATCGGCCCGGTCCTTGCAATCCCGGCCGTACTCGCCGAACTGGGCGTCAGCCCGCAGCGTGCGTTTGCACAAGCCGGCATCGATCCGCGACTTTTCGACGATCCTGATAATCGTATTCCGATCGAGACGCTCGGCAGCCTGTTCGAAACCTGCGTCGCGTTCACGGGCTGCCATCACTTCGGACTGCTGGTCGGCGAGCGATTCGAGCTGAAAGGCTTCGGACCGCTCGGCTACCTGTTGCGCAATTCCGCCACGGTAGGCGAGGCGATTCGCAGCCTGCTGTTGCATCTCCACCTCCACGATCGAGGCGCGGCGCCCCTGCTGCTCGCGCCCGACCCCTCCAGCGTCATTCTCGGGTATTCGGTCTATCGCCACGGCACGCCGGCGATCGAACAAATCCTGGATGCCGCCGTCGCCATTGGCTACCGCATCCTGACTGAACTGTGCGGGCCCGGCTGGAAGCCAATGCGCGTGCAGTTTTCGCACAGCCGGCCGGGGAGGACCGCCCCCTATCGCCGGGTATTCCGCTCGAACGTCAGCTTCGATGCAGAAGTCTCGGGACTCGTATTCGCGTCTTCCTGGCTCGAAAAACCCATCGAAGGTGCCGACGCGACCCTCCACGACCTCGTCGCCAGGGCGATTCGGGATGCGAAGGTCAATGGGTCGATGAGTTTCGCCGACCAGGTGGAAGGCGTCCTGCCGCAAATGCTGTTGAGCGGCATGGCGTCGGCCGAGGCGGTGGCGCGCCTGTTCGCGATTCACGAGCGGACGCTGCGGCGGCGCCTGGAGGCGGAAGGGAAAAACCTGCAGCAGCTCATCAACCAGACGCGATTCGAGCTTGCTCAGCAGCTTCTTCAGAACACCGGTCTGTCCGTGTCGGCGATCGCCACGGCGCTGCGCTATGACGATCCGAATGCATTCTCGCGCGCATTCCGCAACTGGGCACAAGTCAGTCCCATGCAGTGGCGTGCCCGGCAGTGACCCAGGGCACGGTCATTTACATCAGCTTCCGGCATAACCTTGATTGACTGCTTCAGCGATGGCTGACTTGTTGGGATGATCAAAGCCACCCTGGACAGCACTTTCAGGATGTACGTCGAGTACGAGTATTGAGGTTTCGATGTTGCCGACTGTCTGCTCTGTGAAGAACCAGTCAGTCGATTTCCAAAAGGCAGCAGGCAGCTCAGGGGCGATTTGAGACTTTTCAACAGAGCCAGCCCGACCCATCCTGCCAGGTCGACCCTAAATTTCCAGAATGAGTTCGCCGAACCCCAACCGCGCGGGCTCAGCTTTCCCTGAACAAGCGGATCGCCTCGTCCAGCCTGTGCACCGCACGAATCTCCATGCCGGCGATTTTCTGCTTGGGCTGGTTGGCGGCGGGAACGATGGCCTGAGTGAAGCCGAGCTTGGCAGCTTCCTTGAGGCGTTCCTGTCCGCGCTGCACCGGGCGGATTTCGCCGGCGAGGCCGACTTCGCCGAACATCACCAGCTTGTCGGGCAAGGGCTGGCTGCGCAGCGACGATACGATGGCGGCGAGCACGGCAAGGTCGGCGGCGGGCTCGCTGATCTTCACCCCGCCGACGGCATTGACGAACACGTCCTGATCGAAGCACGCGATGCCGGCGTGCCGGTGCAGCACCGCCAGCAGCATGGCCAGCCGATTCTGCTCCAGGCCGACGGACAGGCGGCGCGGGCTCGGCGCGTGGCTGGAATCGACCAGCGCCTGGATTTCCACCAGCAGCGGCCGCGTGCCTTCCTGCGTCACCAGCACGCACGAACCGGGCACCGGTTCGCCGTGGCGCGACAGGAATATCGCCGAAGGGTTGGACACGCCCTTCAGTCCCTTTTCGGTCATCGCGAACACGCCGATTTCGTTGACCGCGCCGAAGCGGTTCTTGAACGCGCGCACCAGACGGAAACTCGAGCCGGTATCGCCCTCGAAATACAGCACGGTATCGACGATGTGCTCGAGCACGCGCGGACCGGCGATCGCGCCTTCCTTGGTGACGTGACCGACGAGGATGATCGCGGTGCCGCTCTGCTTGGCGTAGCGCGTCAGCTGCGCCGCGCATTCGCGCACCTGCGCCACCGAGCCTGGGGCGGAGGTCAGCGCTTCGGAATACACGGTCTGGATCGAATCGATCACCGCGACATCGGGTTTCATGTCGGCCAGCTGCGCCAGGATCGCTTCGAGCCGGATTTCCGGCAGCACCGGCAGCTTGGTCTCCGGCAGGCTCAAGCGCCGCGCGCGCAGCGCCACCTGGCGCGCCGACTCCTCGCCGCTGACGTAGAGCGTGGTCATCCGCCCGGACAATCCAGCCAGCGCCTGCAGCAGCAGGGTCGACTTGCCGATGCCGGGGTCGCCGCCGATCAGCACCACCCCGCCCGGCACCAGGCCACCGCCGAGCACGCGGTCGAGTTCGCCGATGTCGGTGGCAATGCGGCTTTCTTCCGAGGCCTCGACGTCGTGCAGCAGTTGCACCGTACTGGTCGCCGCCAGTGCCGCGAAGCGTGGTTTGGCCGACTCGGCGATGGTTTCGACCAGGGTGTTCCAGGCATTGCAGGCCGGGCACTGCCCCTGCCACTTGGGCGACTGTCCGCCGCACTCGGTGCAGCTGTAAATCGTTTTGGTTTTGGCCACTACGGAGTCAAATGCGGGAATCAGGCCGGGAACACGCCGGTGGACAGATAGCGGTCGCCGCGGTCGCAGACGATGGAGACGATGACGGCATTCTCGACGTCCTTCGACACCTGCAACGCCGCCCACAACGCACCGCCGGAGGAAATGCCGGCGAAGATGCCTTCCTCGCGCGCCAGCCGCCGGGTGGTTTCCTCGGCATCCTGCTGGGTGACGTAGATCATGCGGTCGACGCGGTCGTAGTCGCAGATTGCCGGAACGTATTCTTCCGGCCACTTGCGGATGCCTGGAATCTGCGCCCCCTCGGTGGGCTGCACGCCGACGATCTGGATGGCGGGGTTCTGTTCCTTGAGGTAGCGCGAGCAGCCCATGATGGTACCGGTGGTACCCATGCTGGAGACGAAGTGGGTGATCCTGCCCTGGGTGTCGCGCCAGATTTCCGGGCCGGTAGTGCGGTAGTGCGCTTCGGGATTGTCGGGGTTGGAGAACTGGTCGAGGATCTTGCCGATGCCCTGCTTTTCCATCGCAATCGCCAGGTCGCGCGCGCCTTCCATGCCGGCGTCCTTGCTCACCAGCTGCAGCTCGGCGCCGAAGGCGCGCATGGTCTGGCGCCGCTCGATCGACAGATGCTCAGGCATGATGAGGATCAACTTGTAGCCGCGCATCGTCGCCGCCATCGCCAGCGCGATGCCGGTATTGCCGCTGGTCGCCTCGATCAGCGTGTCGCCTGGCTTGATCTCGCCGCGTTCCTGGGCGGCATCGATCATCGCCAGGGCCGGGCGATCCTTCACCGAACCTGCCGGATTGTTGCCTTCGAGCTTGACCAGTATCGTGTTGCTGGTATCGCCCGGCATGCGTTTGAGTCTTACCAAGGGAGTATTCCCGACGCAATCTTCGATCGTTTTGTAGATACTCATGCTTGAAGCAGATGCTCGATGTAGCGGGAGGTGCCCTCCTCCACGCTGTAGAACGGCGCATCATATCCCGCGTGGCGAAGGACCGAAATATCGGCTTCAGTATAGCTCTGGTACTTGCCCTTGAGCGCTTCGGGAAAGGCGATGTAGCTGACAATGCCCTGGGTCCGCATCTGGTCCAGCGTCAACGTCGGCTGACCCTCGGCGACACGGCAGGCATTCACGGCGGCAACGGCAACATCGTTGAAACTCTGGCAGCGTCCGGTCCCGACGTTGAAGATCCCCGACACCCCGGGGTGATCGAGAAACCACATATTGACCCGCACCACATCCTCGACCGAAATGAAATCGCGCCGCTGCTCGCCATCGGGATAGCCGTCGCAGCCTTCGAACAGTTTCACCCGGCCATCGCTGCGGTACTGGTTGAAGAAATGGAAAGCCACCGAGGCCATGCGGCCCTTGTGCTGTTCGCGCGGGCCGTAGACGTTGAAATAACGGAAGCCGGCGACCTGCGCGGTGCGCTCCCGCCACATGCGGCGCACGCTCTGGTCGAACAGGAACTTCGAGTAGCCGTACACATTGAGCGGCGATTCGAATTCCCGCGATTCGGAAAACACCCGCCCGGCGCCGTACACGCTGGCGGAGGAGGCATACAGATACTGTGCGCCTTCATCCTGGCAGAATTTCAGCAACGCACTGGAATAGCGGTAATTGTTTTCCATCATGTAGCGGCCGTCGGTTTCCATGGTGTCGGAGCACGCGCCTTCATGGAAAATCGCCGCCACGCTGCCGTCGAGCACGCCTTGTTCGACCAGGTCGAGAAATTCGGCCTTGTCGAAATAGTCGGCAATTTCGCAGTCGGTCAGGTTTTTGAACTTGTCGGCCTTGGTCAGATTGTCGACCGCGATGATGTTGGTCTCGCCGCGGTCGTTGAGCGCCTTGACGATATTCGCGCCGATGAACCCGGCGGCGCCGGTGACGACGGTGTACTGACTCATGATCCTAGATACCGTAGTTGGACGCACCTGATGGTGCGTCTGGATGGGTGGCTGCCGCGAAGCAACGACGCGGCAGGCTGGTGCCTGCAAGGAGTCGCGACAAAGGCAGACGCACAGCCTGGCGTATCAGCGGGTGCGTAGCGGACTCACCCTGAAGGCAAATCATGTCGAAGGCAAATAAAGCATTATTCATAGGAAATTCCCAAGGGCCCTAAGCGGTCAACTGCGGTTTCCAGGATCAGGCTTCTCCAAAAACTTCGTCTGCGCTGGCGACTGCCGTGCCGAATTTGCCGACCACGATGCCCGCGGCGCGGTTGGCCAGGCGCATCGCCTCGACGCCCCCTGCCCCGGCAGCCAGTGCCACTGCAAACGCAGCAATGACGGTGTCACCTGCGCCGGACACGTCGAATACTTCCTGAGCGCGGGTGGCCTCGTGATGCGCGCCCGCCGCATCGAACAGGCTCATGCCCTCCTCGCTGCGGGTCACCAGCAGGGCATCCAGCCGGAAACTCGCACGTACGGCTGCCGCCTTGTCGGCGAGTTCGGCCTCGGATTTCCAACTGCCGGCAACTTCGCGGAATTCGCTGCGGTTCGGGGTGATCACGCTGGCGCCGGTGTAGCGCGCCCAGTCGTCGCCCTTGGGATCGATCAGGATGGGCTTGTTCGCTGCGCGCGCCAGTTCGATCATGCGCGTGACGTGCGTCAAGCCACCCTTGCCGTAATCCGACAGGATCACCACGTCGCAATCGGCCAGCAACTGGCCATAGGCTTCCAGTTTGGCCGCCAGCACCTCGTGCCCGGGCTGGGTTTCGAAATCGACCCGCAGCAATTGCTGCTGGCGGCCGATGACGCGCAGCTTGGTGATGGTGGAAAACGCCGGATCTTCGTGCAGCTGAACGTTGAACGATTCGGCATCGAGCAAGGCTCGCAGCGCCTGACCCGCCTCGTCGCGTCCCGCCACCGACAGCAGCGTGACCTGCGCACCGAGAGCCGCCGCGTTGCGCGCCACGTTGCCCGCCCCACCGATGCGGTCCTCGTTGCGGGTGACGTGCACCACCGGAACCGGCGCCTCGGGCGATATGCGCGAGACATCGCCGAACCAGTAGCGGTCGAGCATCACATCGCCCACCACCAGGATGCGGGCGCGGCGGATGGCGTCACGCAGGGACATTGGGCATCCCCGTCACTGGCGGCCAATCGGCAGGTAATCGAAGCCCATTTCGCGCATGGCCTGCGGTTCGTACAGATTGCGGCCGTCGAAAACCAGCGGCGATTTCAGCAGCGCTTTCATGGTGTCGAAATTGGGACTGCGGAAAACCTTCCACTCGGTCACGATCAGCAGCGCGTCGGCGCCTTTCAGCGCGTCCATCGGGCTGTCGACCAGCAGCAGGTCGGCACGCTCGCCGTAGATGCGGCGGGTTTCCTCCATCGCCGCCGGGTCGTAGGCCGACACGCTCGCGCCCATGGCCCACAGGGCTTCGAGCATGCTGCGACTGGGCGCTTCGCGCATGTCATCGGTATTCGGCTTGAACGCCAGCCCCCACATGGCGAGACGCTTGCCCCTGAGATCCTTGCCCAGACGCGCGGTCAGCTTGTTGACCAGAATCTGTTTCTGCACTTCGTTGGCTTCTTCCACCGCGTCGAGGACGCGCAAGGGGATGCCGTTTTCCTGGGCGGTGCGGCGCAACGCCTGCACGTCCTTGGGAAAGCACGAGCCACCGTAGCCGCAGCCGGCATACAGGAAGTGATAGCCGATGCGCGGATCGGAACCGATGCCATGACGCACCTGCTCGATGTCGGCACCGAGCTTCTCGGCCAGCACGGCCAGTTCGTTCATGAAGGAAATGCGCGTCGCCAGCATGGCGTTGGCAGCATATTTGGTGAGTTCGGCACTGCGCACATCCATCACCGTCAGGCGGTCGTGGTTGCGCTGGAACGGCGCATAGAGCTGCCGCAGCAGGGCCGTGGCACGCTCGCTGTCGGTGCCGATCACGATACGGTCTGGCTTCATGAAATCGTCCACCGCCGCGCCTTCTTTCAGGAACTCGGGATTGGACGCCACGTTGAATTCGAGCGCCGTGCCGCGTTTGCCCAGTTCGTCCTGCAAGGCTGCCTTCACCTTGTCGGCGGTGCCCACCGGCACGGTGGATTTGTCGACCACCAGTTTGTAATCCGTCATGTGGCGACCGATGTTGCGTGCTGCCGCCACCACATACTGCAGATCGGCCGAGCCATCCTCATCCGGCGGCGTACCGACGGCGATGAACTGGATCTGGCCGAATTTCACCGATTCCTCGATGTCGGTGGTAAAGGACAGGCGGCCCGCAGCGACGTTGCGCTTGACCATGTCTTCCAGCCCCGGCTCGTAAATCGGGATGCCTCCTGATTTAAGGATCTCGATCTTGTTCGCGTCGAGGTCGAGGCACAGCACCTCGTTGCCGACTTCCGCCAGGCAGGTGCCCGTCACCAGTCCCACATAGCCCGTACCAACCACGGTGATTTTCACTGCGTCGTCTCCCTAAACATTCTGAATTTCGGATTGAATCTGCCTGAGCGCGACCAAGGGGTCGGCCGCTGCCGTGATCGGGCGCCCGATCACCAGGTCGGTCGAGCCGGCTCGCAAGGCTTCAGCCGGCGTCATCACGCGGCGCTGGTCGCCCGTCTCGGCACCTGCCGGGCGAATGCCAGGCGTCACCCGGCGAAAGTTCGCCCCCAGTTCGGCGCGCAGCAACGCGGCTTCCTGCGCCGAACAGACGACCCCGTCGAGCTCGCAATCCTGCGTCAGGCGCGCCAGCCGCAGCACCTGATCCGCCGGGGCGGCGGTAATGCCCACTTCACCCAGGTCCTCGGCACTCATGCTGGTCAGCACCGTCACCGCGATCAGCAACGGCCGCTGCGACAGATCCGCCAGGGCCTCACGCGCCGCCGTCAGCATGCGTCGCCCGCCCGAGGCGTGGACATTCAGCATCCACACCCCCAATCCAGCCGCCGCGCGGCATGCCGCCGCCACGGTATGGGGAATGTCGTGGAATTTCAGGTCCAGAAAAACCTCGTAGCCGCGTGCCACCAGCACGCGCACCAGATCCGGCCCGGCGGCGGTGAACAGTTCCTTGCCCACTTTCAGCCGGCACAGCGCGGGATCCAGCCGCGCCACCAGCGCCAGCGCCGCCGCCGCATCGGCGAAATCCAGCGCCACGATGACTTTTGTCGAATTCACCACGGTCGGTTTACCCGCTGACTGGCCGGTCGCATCATCCCTCGCTTTCGCGCCGCTCGGGATCAAAGCTGTCCCAGCGCCCGCACGCCGGGCAGCGCCAGAAGAACTGCTTGGCCTTGAAGCCGCAGCTGCTGCACTGGTAGCGCATCATGCGCTGGCTGTGCGAGGCCACCAGATTTTTTTCCACCTGCAACAGTTCACGCGTCTCCGGATCCGCATTCACGAGTTCGGCCTCGAGCAAACGGTCCAGCGTGCGCAGGCTGGGGGTACGGCGCAGCTCCTCGCGCGCAAGCTGGCTGGCTGCCACTGCGCCTTCGCTCTCGGACACCGCCAGATACAGGGCACTGAACACATCCTGCGAGGGTTGCCGCGCATACAGCGCGCGCAGCCATTGCACGCCTTCATCGAGACGTCCCAATTGGCGATAGCTGCCCAGCACGCGCTCCACCACCAGCGCCATATGCGCCACGCTCTGTGTTTCGACCAGCCGCCAGTCGGCAATCGCCGATTCATGACGCCCCGCAGCCGCGTCGAGATCACCCGCCATCAGATTGGCTCGCACCGACAGGCGGTTGATGGCCAGGGCCTGCTGCAAATGGGCGGCTGCGGCGCCGGGATTGTCCCTGGCTGCATCGAGCAACGCCAGTTCGCAATAAAAATGGGCGATATCCGCATTCAAGGGCTTGCTGGTGTCTTTTTCCAGGGCCCGCGCAGCGTCGATGGCTTTTTGCCAGTCCTTTTCCTGCACATAGATTTCCAGCAGGTAGGTGCGGGCCTGTCCATGCTGCGGCGTTTCCAGCAACTTGGCGAACACCTGCTCGGCACGGTCGAGCAGACCCGCCTTGAGATAATCCTGCCCCAATTCACTCATCGCGCGCAGGCGCTGCTCCTCTGCCAAGCCTTCGCGCTCCAGCAGGTTTTCGTGCATGCGGATGGCGCGGTCGAGTTCTCCACGGCGGCGGAACAGCCCCCCCAGCGCAAAGTGCAGGTCGATGGTTTCGGGCTCAAGCTTGACGACTTCGAGGAAGGCTTCGATGGCTTTGTCCGGCTGCTCGTTGAGCAGGAAATTCAGCCCGCGGAAATACGAATTGGGCAACGCGCGTGATTCGGTCACCACCTGGCGAATATCGACCCGCGCAGCCAGCCAGCCCAATGCAAAAAACAGGGGGAATGCCAGCAACCACCAGAACTCGAATTCCATGCTGCGTTACACGACAGGGATGTCGGTCTGGGTGAGGGGATCGGCCACGACTGCCTGTGGTTTCCGGCTTGCCTCGCGTCGCAGGCGGAAAAGGGTGGGCAACAGGGCCAGCACCCCTGTCAGCGCGCCCAGCACGAAAGCCAGACCGAGCATGACGATCAGCGGAGCCTGCCACACGTAGTCGAGATAGGAATAGAAAATCACGGTGTGGCTGTTTTTCAGGGCAAAGCCCAGCACCAGCAGGAACACCAGAAGTTTGAGTGCCAGCCCCAGATAACGTGTGAAATTTTTCATGGCGGTCGCGTGATTTGGCGCCCATTCTACCTTTGCAGGGGCAATAGAAAAAGAAAACGGCGCAAAATGCGCCGTTTTCACCTACCTTTGGTTCAAGTTTACAGTGGAAAATCCACCCGGTCCCGCAATTCCTTGCCCGCCTTGAAGTGCGGCACATACTTGGCCGGAACCTGCACGCTTTCGCCCGATTTTGGATTGCGCCCGAGGCGGGCGGGGCGGTAGCTCAGGCTGAAGCTGCCAAAGCCGCGGATTTCGATACGCTCGCCGCGCGACAGGTTTTTCGCCAGCGCGTCGAGGATCGTCTTCACCGCCATCTCGATATCCGCAATCGAAAATTGCGAATGCCGTGCCGCCAGTTGAGCAATCAGCTCGGACTTGGTCATGGATTACTCGGCGTTCTTGTTGTCGAGCTTGGCCTTCAGCAGTGCGCCCAGATTGGTCGAACCGCTGGCTGCTGCGGCAGATTCGGCGGCGAACTTCTTCATCGCCGAATCCTGCTCGGTCATGTCCTTGGCCTTGATCGACAGGTTGATCACGCGGTTCTTGCGATCGACGTTGATGATCATGGCTTCGATCTCGTCGCCTTCCTTGAACTGGGTGCGCATGTCCTCGACGCGGTCACGCGAGATTTCGGATGCGCGCAGGTAACCTTCCATGTCGCTGTCCAGCTGCACGGTGGCGCCCTTGGCTTCCACCGTCTTGAGAGTGCCCTTGACGATGCTGCCCTTCTCGTGGCCCGAAGCATAGCTGGTCAGCGGATCGCCTTCGAGCTGCTTGATGCCGAGCGAAATGCGCTCGCGTTCGAGGTCGATGCCCAGCACCACGGCTTCCAGTTCCTGACCCTTGCGGAAATTGCGCACGGCTTCTTCGCCCGGCACGTTCCACGACAGGTCGGACAGGTGCACCAGGCCGTCGATCCCGCCCGGCAGGCCGATGAACACGCCGAAGTCGGTGATCGACTTGATCGCGCCGCTGACCTTGTCGCCCTTCTTGTGGTTCATCGAGAAATCTTCCCACGGGTTGGACTTGCACTGCTTCATGCCCAGCGAGATGCGGCGCTTGTCTTCGTCGATGTCGAGCACCATGACTTCGACTTCGTCGCCCAGCTGCACGATCTTGGAGGGGCTGACGTTCTTGTTGGTCCAGTCCATCTCGGAGACGTGCACCAGGCCTTCGATGCCTTCCTCGATTTCGACGAACGCGCCGTAGTCGGTGAGGTTCGCGACCTTGCCGAACATGCGGGTGCCCTGCGGGTAGCGGCGGGCGATGCCGACCCAAGGATCGTCACCCAGCTGCTTGATGCCGAGCGACACACGGTTCTTCTCGGTGTCGTAGCGCAGGATCTTGGCTTCGAGTTCCTGACCGACATGCACCACTTCGGACGGATGCTTGACACGACGCCAGGCCATGTCGGTGATGTGCAGCAGGCCGTCGATGCCGCCCAGGTCCACGAACGCGCCGTAGTCGGTGATGTTCTTGACCACGCCCTTGACGATGGAGCCTTCCTTCAGGTTTTCCATCATCGCTTCGCGGTCGGCGCCCATGGTCTCTTCCAGCACGGCACGGCGCGACACCACGACGTTGTTGCGCTTGCGGTCGAGCTTGATGACCTTGAAATCCATTTCCTTGTATTCGAAGGGCGTGGTGTCCTTGACCGGACGCATGTCGACCAGCGAACCCGGCAGGAAGGCGCGCAGACCGCCCACCAGCACCGTCAGACCGCCCTTGACCTTGCCCTGCACCATGCCGGTGACGATGCGGCCTTCGTTCATCGCGGCTTCCAGATCCAGCCAGGCCGCCAGTTTCTTGGCGCGCTCGCGCGACAGCTTGGTGGCGCCGAAACCGTCTTCGATCGATTCGATCGCGACCGCAACGAAATCGCCGACCTTGGCTTCGACTTCGCCCAGATCGTTCTTGAATTCTTCAATCGGAATCAGGCTCTCGGATTTGAGGCCGGCATTCACCGTCACGAAGTTGCCGTCGATGCCGACGATTTCAGCGGTGATCACTTCACCCTGGCGCATCTCCTGGTGTTCGAGGGATTCCTCGAACAGCGCGGCAAAACTTTCCATCGATTCGGGGGTGGCGGAAGCGGTAGCAGTAGACATTTAAAACCTTCAGTCCGTCGGTAAGGACGGGGTTAGTTGCACATCGCCAGTCTGCGGGCGCAGAACTGGCACGAAAAACAATTTAATTACCTTGTTTGCTGCGGGCCTGACATGAAGCGTAGTGCGTCAGTACCGCCTGCACCGCCGATTCGATATCCATCCGGGTCGTATCGAGCAGCAGCGCATCGGTTGCGGGTTTGAGCGGCGCTACGGCACGGGCCGTATCGCGCGCATCGCGCGCCTGCATATCCGCAACAAGGGCCGGCAGATTAGCAGAGTTCCCCTTTTCGATCAACTGCTTATAACGCCGTTCGGCGCGCGCTTCGGCACTGGCCGTAAGGAAGACCTTGGCAATCGCATCGGCAAACACCACGGTGCCCATGTCGCGCCCGTCGGCCACCAGACCGGGTGGCTGGCGATAGGCCCGCTGGCGATCGAGCAGGGCGGTCCGCACTGCCGGCAATGCCGCCACTTTCGAGGCGCCCTCGCCCACCGTTTCGGCGCGAATCGCGCCGGTCACGTTTTCGTCCGCCAGCCACACCGCGCCATCGCGAAACGTCGCCGGCAGGGTTGCCGCCAGCGCCGCCACACCCGCCTCGTCCTCCAGCGCCACGCCGTGCTTCATCGCCGACAATGCGGTCAAACGATATAGCGCGCCGCTATCGAGAAAATGGAAACCGAGTGCCCGGGCGACACGTTCGGCCACGGTGCCCTTGCCCGAAGCGGACGGCCCGTCGATGGCGATGACCGGGATGCTGGCTGGGGACCGCGTCATTGGGCTATCCCGGCAAACACCTTGAAATACTCCGGGAAGGTCTTGGCGACGCAGCCCGGATCGTTGATGCGCACCGGCACGCCGCCGAGCGTCACCAGCGACAGGCACATCGCCATGCGGTGATCGTCGTAGGTGTCGATGACGGCGTTGGGGATCAGCTTTGCCGGCGGCGTGATGCGAATGAAATCCGCGCCCTCTTCCACCGTCGCGCCGACCTTGCGCAGTTCGGTCGCCATCGCCGCGATGCGATCGGTTTCCTTCACCCGCCAGCTGGCAATGTTTCGCAACGTGGTGGTGCCGTCGGCGAACAGCGCCGCCACCGCCAGCGTCATCGCGGCGTCGGGGATGGGGTTGCAGTCGAGGTCGATCGCCTTCAGGCGACCGTTTATTGGCGCATGCGCTTCGATCCAGTTCGGCCCCATGTCGATCTGCGCACCCATCTGCGCCAGCGCGTCGGCAAACCGGACGTCGCCCTGCACGCTGTCGCGACCGACGCCCTGCACCCGCACCGGGCCGCCGCCGATGGCGCCCGCGGCGAGGAAATACGACGCCGACGACGCGTCACCTTCGACCCAGATTTCGCCGGGGCTCTGGTAACGCGCCGTCGCCGGCACGCCAAAGCGTTGCCAGCCGTCGCGCGCGATCTCCACGCCAAAACGGCGCAGCATCGCCAGCGTAATCCCGATGTAGGGTTTGGAAATCAGCTCGCCTGCGACTTCGATGGTGGTGTTGCGTTGCCGCAGCGGCAGCGCCATCAGCAGGCCGGTGAGGAACTGGCTCGACACATTGCCGCGCACCTCGGTGGCGTCGCCGGCCAGGTCGGCCGGATGAATGTGCAGCGGCGGAAAACCTTCCTGGCCGAGATAGTCGATGCGCGCGCCGAGCCGCCGCAACGCGTCGACCAGATCGCCGATCGGCCGCTCGTGCATCCGCGCGACGCCCTTCAACACATACTCGCCACCCGACAAGGCACAGGCGGCGGTCAGCGAACGGAACGCCGTACCGGCATTGCCGAGGAACAGATCGGCCTGCTTCACCGGAAACGCGCCGCCCACGCCGGCAATCTCGTAGTCGTCGGAATCACTCACCCGCGCCACGCCCACGCCCAGCGCGCGCAAAGCGTCGAGCATGACCCGGGTGTCGTCGGAATCGAGCAGCGCACGCACGATCGTCGTGCCTTTCGCCAGCGCCGCCAGCAGCAGCACGCGATTGGAAATGCTTTTGGAACCTGGCAGGCGCACTGTGCCGCGCGCCGCGCTGCTTGCGGGCAAATCGAGAAATTCCATCAAGAATCCTGTGTGTTCATCCAGTGCTCGCGCGCGGCGCGGGCACGCGAGAAAATTTCCAGCAAGGCAGCCGCGTCTTCATCGCTCACGGTCTGACGCAGCGTCCGCAAGGCATCCAGATAGGCATCCAGCTCGGCCAGCACCGCTTCGCGGTTGGCCAGCGCAATGTCGCGCCACATTTCCGGGCTGCTGCCGGCAATGCGGGTGAAATCGCGGAAGCCGCTGGCGGCAAAACGGAAGAAGGTGTCGCCATCGGCACGCTGCGCGAGATCGTCCACCAAGGCAAACGCCGCCAGATGCGGCAGATGGCTCACCGCCGCAAAGATGCGGTCGTGCTGCGCGGCGTCCAGCGTTTCGACCTGCGCCCCGGCTGCTTCCCACAGGGCGCGCACGGTGGCGACCGCGTCGGCGCGGGTGCCGGCCTGCGGCGTCAGCACCACACGCTTGCCCCGATAGAGGTCAGCGCGCGCGGCGCCGGGGCCGCTCCGTTCGGAGCCTGCGATGGGGTGACCCGGGACGAAATCGGCAAAACGCACGCCTAGCGCGGCGCGCGCCGCCTCGATGACGTTGGCCTTGGTGCTGCCGGCGTCGGTGACGATGGCGCCGGCTTTCAGATGCGGTGCGAGCTGTTGCAGCACCGCCCCGGTTTCGCCCACCGGCAGCGCCAGCAGGATGCAGTCGGCCCGGCCGGCCTCAGCCCAATCCACCGCGCGGTCGATCAGGCCGAGTTCGCGTGCGACGGTGAGCCGCGCGGGATCCCGCCCGACGCCAAGCACCTCGCCTACCGCGCCGGCCTGTTTCAATGCCAGCGCGAACGATCCGCCGATCAGGCCGGTACCGACGATGGCCAGTTTGTCGATGATCACAGACAGGCTTTCCGACCGCCAGGGTCAGGCCGTGGTTGTAAAGCCGCTGTCCCAAGGGATACACCTTCGGATAAAGCGGCAACAACCACGCTCAGTGCGTCGAGGAAACGCGCGTTCTGTCCGGCCAGTCCGACCGATACGCGCAGGAACTCAGGCAGCCCGTAATTGGCGACCGGGCGTACGATCACCCCGCGCTTCAGCAATTCGGTGTTGATCCGTGCGGCATCGCCGACTTTCGCCAGCAGGAAATTTCCTTTCGACGGCACGGTTTCAATTTTCAGCTCGGCCAGCCCGGCCGCCAGCTGCGCCATGCCGGCGGCATTCAGCGCATAGCTGCGCGCGAGGAACTCGGCATCGTCGAGCGCGGCCTCGGCCGCGGCAAGCGCGGGCAGGTTGACATTGAAGGGGTGGCGCACGCGGTTGAGCAAAGCGATCACGTCGGGATGACCCAGTCCGTAGCCCACCCGCAGTCCGGCGAGGCCATAGGCCTTGGAAAAGGTGCGGGTGATGAGCAGATTGGGAAAACGCGACAGCCAGTCCACCGTGTCGAGACGGTCCGCATGGGGCAGGTATTCGCCATAGGCCTCGTCCAGCACCACCAGCACCTGCGGCGGCACGGTTTCCAGGAAGGCCCCGATCTCCGCCCACGGCAGGAAGGTGCCGGTCGGGTTGTTGGGATTGGCGATCCACAGCACCCGCGTGTCGTCGCGGATCGCCGCGCGCATCGCGGCGAGATCGTGGCCGTAATGCTTCGCCGGCACCGCGATGCCCTGCGCGCCCACGGTCTGCGTGGCAATCGGATACACCGCGAAGGCATGCTGCGCGTAGACCGAGGAGGTGCCTGCCATCAGGAATGCGCGCGCCGCCATGTCGAGCACATCGTTGGAACCGTTGCCCAGCACGATCTGGTTTGCTGCCACGCCCAGTTTCGCCGACAGCCTCGCCTTCAGCGCAAAACCGGCACCGTCTGGATACAGGGCCATCTCGTGCAGCGCGTCCTGTGCGGCCGCGAGCGCCAGCGGACTGGGGCCGAGCGGGTTTTCGTTCGATGCCAGCTTGACGATGTCGGCTTCGTTCAACCCCAGTTCACGCGCAAGCTCCGAAATGGGCTTGCCGGGCTGGTATGGGGCAATGTCGCGCACATGGGCGGGTGCCAGGTCGAAACAAGTCGTGCCGCAGCCCTTCATGACGATGCGGCAGGATAGGAACCGAGCACCTTGAGGAAGGCGGCGCGCGCCTCGATTTCGGTCAGCGCGGCGGCCAGTTCCGGATCCTGGCTATGCCCGTTGCAGACGACGAAGAACAGGTATTCCCAGTTGCTTCCCCGCGCCGGGCGCGATTCGAGCTTGCTCATGGAAATGCCCGCATCGGCAAGCGGCTGCAGCAGCTTGACCACCGCGCCGGGCTGATTGCGCGCGCCCATTACCAGTGAGGTTTTGTCGCGGCCGGACGGGGCGGCGTCGGTTTTGCCCAACACCAGAAAACGGGTGGTGTTGCCGACCTCGTCCTCGACCCGTGCTTCTACCACGGCAAGGCCATACAACTCGGCCGCGGTCGCACTGCCCAGCGTGGCCGCATCGGGCTCGGCGGCAGCGCGACGTGCGCCCTCACTATTGCTGACGACACTCACGCGCTCGGCGTCGGGAAGGTGGCGGCCGAGCCATGTCTGGCACTGCGCGAGCGATTGCGCATGGCCATACACCCGGGCAATGCCGTCCATGCCGGCTTGCTTGCGCATCAGCGCCTGATGAATCGGCAGCATCACCTCGCTGCAGATTTTCAATGGACTGGAAACGATGAGATCAAGCGTGCGCGCAATGGCACCCTCGGTCGAGTTTTCCACCGGCACCACGGCAAAATCCGCGCGGCCGGTTTCGACCGCATGAAAACACGCGTCGATGTCGGCCTCGGCCAGCGCTTCGGCTTCATGGCCGAAATGCTTGTGCACCGCCTGCTGGCTGAAGGTGCCGGCAGGGCCCAGGTAGGCAACGCGGAGGGTCTGCTCCAGCGCACGGCAGGCCGAAATGACCTCACGGATCAGGCGTTCGATCACGTCCCCCGACAACGGGCCGGGGTTGGCTTCGCGCAGGCGCCGCACGATCTGCGCCTCGCGCTCGGGACGGTAGATTCGTTCGCCCTTTTTGGTATGCCCGACCTGTTGCGCGATGCCCGCGCGCTCCGACACCAGTTGCAGGATGGTGTCGTCGATGCTGTCGATGCGCTCGCGCAGCGCCTTCAGCACGTCGTCCATCTCAGACCACCGGCAGATAACGCACGGCGAGCACACCGGCGATGGTGGACAGTTGCTGGATCACGGCATCCGTCACGTCAGTGTCGACGTCGACCAGCGTATACGCCATGTCGCCCTTGGACTTGTTGACCATGTTGTGGATGTTGAGCCCGGCGGCGGCCAGCAGCGACGAAATCTGCCCCACCATGTTGGGCACGTTGGCATTGGAAATCGCGATGCGATACGCCGACTCGCGCGCCATGGCGACGTTGGGGAAATTGACCGAGTTGAGGATGTTGCCGTTTTCCAGATAGTCGGCGAGCTGTTCGGCCACCATCACCGCGCAGTTCTCCTCGGCTTCCTCGGTGGAGGCGCCCAGGTGCGGCAGCGCCACCACCTTGGCGTGGCCTTTCAGTGCGTTCGCCGGGAAGTCGCAGATGTAGGCGTGCAGCTTGTTGGCGTCGAGCGCCTCGATCACCGCGGCATTGTCGACCACGCCTTCGCGCGCGAAATTCAGCAGCACCGCGCCAGGACGCATCACGCCGACGCGCTGGGCGTTGATCAGGTTGCGGGTGGCGTCGACGAGCGGCACGTGCAGGGTGACGAAGTCGGCCATGCGCAGCACGTCCTCGACGTTCTCCGCACGCTTGACCTGCGACGGCAGCCGCCACGCAGCGTCGACCGTGATCGCGGGGTCGAAGCCGACCACGTTCATGCCGAGCTTGATCGCCGCTTCGGCGATATACGAACCGATGGCGCCGAGGCCGATCACGCCGAGCGTGCGCCCCGGCAGTTCGGTGCCGGCGAACTGCTTCTTGCCGGCCTCGGTTGCCTTGTGCATTGCCTCGTCGGTGCCGGACAGTCCTTCGACGAACTTCAGCGCCGGCACCAGATTGCGCGCACCCATCAGCATGCCGGCGATCACCAGTTCCTTCACCGCATTGGCGTTGGCGCCCGGTGCGTTGAACACCGGCACGCCGCGTTCCGACAGCTTTTTCACCGGTATGTTGTTGGTGCCGGCACCGGCACGGGCGATCGCCCGCACGCTGGCGGGAATGTCCATCTCGTGCATATTGGCCGAACGCACCAGGATGCCGTCCGGGTCGGCGACATCGCCGCCGACGGTGTAGTGTTCGGGCAGCCGTGCCAGGCCGCGTGCGGAAATCGCGTTGAGGGTCAGAATCCTGCGCGGCTTAGCCATGATTTTTCTCGAATTCGCGCATGTAGTCGACCAGCGCACGCACGCCCTCGATCGGCATGGCGTTGTAGATCGATGCACGCATGCCGCCGACCGAGCGGTGGCCCTTCAGCTGGATCAGGCCGCGTTCCTTGGCGCCCTTGAGGAAGGCCTCGTCGAGCGAGGCGTCCTTCAGGGTGAAGGGGATGTTCATCAGCGAGCGGTTGTCGCGTGCCACCGGTGACGCGTAGAAATCGGTCGCGTCGAGCGCGTCGTACAGCAGGCCGGCCTTGTCGCGGTTGGTCTTTTCCATCGCGGTGAGACCACCGCGCACCTTCAGCCACTTGAACACCAGTCCCGCCGTGTACATGGCAAAGGTGGGTGGCGTGTTGTACATCGACTCGTTGTCGGCGTGCGTCTTGTAGTCGAACATGGTCGGCGTGCCCGGCACGGTCTGGCCGATCAGGTCGTCGCGCACGATGACGATGGTGAGTCCGGCCGGGCCGATGTTCTTCTGCGCCCCGGCGTAGATCAGGCCGAATTTCGACACGTCGATCGGGCGCGACAGGATGGTCGACGACATGTCGGCCACCAGCGGCACGCTGCCGGTGGCCGGCGTCCAGAAGATTTCCACGCCGCCGATGGTTTCGTTCGGCGTGTAGTGCAGGTAGGCCGCGTTCGGATCGAGTTTCCACGCATCCTGCGCCGGCGCGTAGCTGAAGTTCCTGTCTTCGCTGCTCGCCACCACGTTCACCGCACCGAATTTCTTGGCTTCCTTGATCGCTTTCTTCGACCACTCGCCGGTGTTCAGGTAATCGGCGCCGGCTTTGCCGCGCAGCAGATTCATCGGCACCATGGCGAATTGCGAGGACGCGCCGCCCTGCAGGAACAGCACCTTGTAGTGGGCGGGGATGCCCATCACCTCGCGCAGATCGGCCTCGGCCTCGGCGGCGATGCCCATGAATTCCTTGCCGCGATGGCTCATTTCCATCACCGACATGCCGCTGCCGTGCCAGTCGACCATCTCGGCCTGCACCTGTTGCAATACATCCTTGGGCAGCACGGCCGGGCCGGCGCTGAAATTATAAATAGTCATGTTTGATGTCTCCTTCATTCCTCTTCGTTGTCGGTTTCAGCCACTTTTTCCAGGCTGATCAGTGTTTCGCCCTTGTCCAGATTGATCAGCGTGACGCCCTGGGTCGAGCGGCTCATCGCGCGGATTTCCTTCACCCGGGTGCGGATCAGCACGCCGCCGGTGGTGATCAGCATGATTTCGTCGTCCGGCTTCACCAGCGTGGCGGCCACCACGCGGCCGTTGCGCTCGCTGGTCTGGATCGCGATCATGCCCTGCGTGGCACGTGCATGGCGGGTGTATTCGGCGATCGGCGTGCGCTTGCCAAAGCCGTTTTCGGTCGCGGTCAGCACGAAGTCGTTTTCGTCCTCGGCCACCAGCAGCGAAATCAGCTTCTTGCCCTTGGCGAGCTTCATGCCGATGACCCCGCGTGCGGTGCGGCCCATCGGGCGCACGTCGTTTTCGTCGAAACGCACCGCCTTGCCGCCGTCGGAGAACAGCATCACGTCGTGGCGGCCGTCGGTGATCGACGCCCCGATGAGGAAATCGCCTTCGTCCAGCCCCACCGCGATGATGCCGGCCGTGCGCGGCCGCGAGAAGTCGGACAAGGGCGTTTTCTTGACGATGCCGTTGCTGGTGGCCATGAACACATATTGATCGTCGTCGAAGGTCTTGACCGGCAGCAAGGCATTGATCTTCTCGCCCTCTTCCAGCGGCAGCAGGTTGACGATGGGCTTGCCGCGCGCGGCGCGTCCGCCCGCCGGAACGTTGTAGACCTTGAGCCAGTAGAGGCGCCCGCGGTTGGAGAAGCACAGGATGTAATCGTGGGTGTTGGCGACGAACATCTTCTCGATGAAGTCTTCGTCCTTGGTGCCCGCCGCCTGCTTGCCGCGCCCGCCGCGCTTCTGCGCGCGATAGTCGTCCATCGGCTGCGACTTCATGTAGCCGCCGTGCGACAGCGTGACGACCATCTCTTCCGGCTTGATCAGGTCCTCCATCGACATGTCCTGCGCGTTCTCGACGATGGTCGAGCGGCGCGCGTCGCCGAACTGGTCCTGGATTTCCTTCAACTCGTCGCGAATGATCTGGGTGATGCGCGCCGGGTTGGCGAGGATGTCGAGCAGGTCGGCAATCTTCGCCATGATCTCCTTGTACTCGCCGATGATCTTGTCCGACTCCAGATTGGTCAGGCGCTGCAGCTGCATTTCCAGAATGCGCTGCGCCTGGATCTCGGACAGGTGGTAGCCGTCGGCATGCAGGCCGAACTCGGGGCCGATGTTCACCGGGCGCGAAAACTCGGGATCGATGCGCGCCAGCATTTCCTCGACCATCGTCGACTTCCACGCGCGGCCCAGCAGGCGTTCCTTCGCGATCACCGGCGTTTCCGAAGTCTTGATCAGCTCGACGATCTCGTCGACGTTGGCCAGCGCCACCGCCAGGCCTTCGAGGATATGGCCGCGTTCGCGCGCCTTCCTGAGGTCGAACACGGTGCGGCGGGTGACGACTTCGCGGCGGTGGCGCAGGAAGGCGTCGAGCATTTCCTTCAGGTTGAGCAGGCGCGGCTGGCCTTCGATCAGGGCCACCATGTTCATGCCGAAGGTGTCCTGCATCTGCGTCTGCTTGTACAGATTGTTCAGGATCACGTCGGCATTTTCGCCGCGCTTGAGCTCGATGTAGACGCGCATCCCCGACTTGTCGGATTCGTCGCGCAGATCGGAAATGCCGTCGATCTGCTTTTCTCGCACCAGCTCGCCGATCTTGATCAGCAGGTTGGCCTTGTTCACCTGGTATGGCAGCTCGTCGATGATGATGGCCTGCTTGCCGCCTTCTCTGCCCACATCCTCGAAGTGGCAGGTGGCGCGCATCACCACGCGGCCGCGGCCGGTGCGGTAGCCGTCGCGCACGCCCGAGAGGCCGTAGATGATGCCGGCGGTAGGGAAGTCCGGCGCCTTGACGATCGCGATCAGCGACTCGATGTCGGTCTCGTGATCGTCCAGCAGCAGGAACAGCGCGTCGCAGATGTCGGTGAGGTTGTGCGGCGGAATGTTGGTCGCCATGCCCACCGCGATGCCGGACGAGCCGTTGATCAGCAGGTTGGGGATCCTGGTCGGCAGCACCAGCGGCTCATGCTCGGAGCCGTCGTAGTTGGGGCCGAAATCGACCGTTTCCTTGTCGAGGTCGGCCAGCAGCTCGTGCGCGATCTTCGCCATGCGCACTTCGGTGTAACGCATCGCCGCCGCGTTGTCGCCGTCCACCGAGCCGAAGTTGCCCTGGCCGTCGATCAGCGGGTAGCGCAGCGAGAAATCCTGCGCCATCCGCACCATGGTGTCGTACACCGCGGTGTCGCCGTGCGGGTGGTATTTACCGATGACGTCGCCAACCACCCGCGCCGACTTCTTGTAAGCCTTGTTCCAGTCGTTGGAGAGCTCGTTCATCGCGAACAGCACGCGGCGATGAACGGGCTTCAGACCGTCACGCACATCCGGCAGCGCCCGCCCCACGATCACGCTCATCGCGTAATCGAGATAGGAGCGCCGCATCTCCTCTTCGAGACTGACCGGGAGGGTTTCCTTGGCAAACTGTTCCATAACCGGCTTTTTATTGACTTAAAGCCCGCGATTTTAGCATGGTCGGCCGCCCCATCCGCCTTTGCCAAACCGCAGCCAAACAGTGAGAATGCAGGCCACCATGAAAACCCCCGCCGACCTTATTCTTCTGCCGCAATGGGTGGTGCCTGTCGATCCGCAAGGCGCGCTACCCGACCATGCCGTGGTCATCCGGGGCGGGCTGATTCTCGATGTGCTTCCCGCCGAGGCCGCCCTGACACGTTACGCCGCCACCCAGACCCTTGCCCTGCCCGGCCGCGCGCTGATCCCGGGCCTCGTCAACCTGCACGGCCATGCCGCGATGTCGCTGTTGCGCGGTTACGCCGACGATGTGCCGCTGATGGACTGGCTCAACGCGCACATCTGGCCGGCCGAGAAGAAACACGTGTCCGAGGCCTTCGTGCGCGACGGCACCCTGCTCGCCGCCGCCGAAATGCTGGCGGGTGGCGTCACCTGCTGCAACGACATGTACTTCTTCCCGCGCGCCGCGGGCGAAGCCTACCTGCAGGCCGGCATGCGCGCGACACTGGGCATGATCGTGCTGGAATTCCCCAGCGCCTACGCGGTGGATGCCGACGACTATCTGGCCAAGGGCCTCGCCCTGCGCGACGAACTGAAGGAAGAGCCGCTGCTCTCCTTCGCCTTCGCCCCGCATGCGCCCTACACCATAACGGACGCCACTTTCGGCCGCATCAACACCCTGGCCGAACAGCTCGGCCTGCCCATCCACATCCACATTCATGAAACCCTCGACGAAACCCGCGACAGCCTGAAGCAATACGGCGTGCGGCCGCTGGAACGGCTGGCCAGGCTGGGCCTGCTGGGGCCGAATTTCATCGGCGTCCACGCGGTACACGTGAACGAGGCCGAAATCGAATCACTGGCCGCCCATGGCTGCCATGTGGCGCACTGCCCGAGCTCCAACCTGAAACTCGCCTCCGGCATCGCTCCGGTCACAAAGCTAATGAAATCCGGCGTCAATCTCGGCCTCGGCACCGACGGCGCGGCCAGCAACAACCGTCTCGACCTGTTCGCCGAGATGCGCCTGGCCGCCCTGCTGGCCAAGGGTGCCAGCGGCGACGCGGCGGCCCTGCCCGCTGCCGCCGCGCTGAAGGCGGCCACGCTGGATGCCGCCCGCGCGCTCAATCTCGACAGCCGGATCGGCAGCATCTCCCCGGGCAAATGTGCCGACCTGGTCGCGGTCGACCTGCATGGCCTGTCCAGCCAGCCGGTGTTTGACCCCGTCTCGCACCTGGTTTACGTTGCCGGGCGCGAGCACGTCACCCACGTATGGGTCGACGGCAAGCTGAAACTTGATGAACGCCGCCTGGTCGATATGGAACCCGACGACCTGTCCGCCCGCGCCGCCTACTGGCGCGGCAAACTCACCGCACAAGGATAGCCATGAGCAACGTTGATGCTGCCGAAATCGCCAAATTTTCCGAACTCGCCCACCGCTGGTGGGACCCGAATTCCGAATTCAAGCCGTTGCACGAAATCAACCCGCTGCGCCTCAAGTGGATCGACAAGCAGTCGCAACTGAACGGCAAGAAGGTGCTCGACGTCGGCTGCGGCGGCGGCATCCTGGCCGAAGCCATGGCCGGGGCCGGCGCCGCGGTCAGCGGCATCGACCTGTCGGACAAGGCGCTCAAGGTCGCCAGGCTGCACCTTTTCGAATCCGGAAAGAGCGTCGATTACAAGCTGGTGTCGGCCGAGGATTTCGCCGCGCAGCATGCCGGCGAGTTCGACATCGTCACCTGCATGGAAATGCTCGAGCACGTGCCCGATCCGGCTTCGGTCGTCGCCGCCTGCTCGCGCCTGGTCAAGCCGGGCGGCTGGGTGTTCTTCTCCACCCTCAATCGCAATGCCAAGAGCTATCTGTTCGCCGTCGTCGGTGCCGAATACGTCCTCAAGCTGCTGCCACGCGGCACCCACGATTACGCCAAATTCATCCGCCCGGCCGAACTGGCCCGTATGGCGCGCGAAGCCGGTCTGGAAACGCAGGAACTGATCGGCATGACCTACAACCCGCTGACTCGGGTCTACAAGCTGGAAGCCGACACCGACGTCAACTACCTGATGTCGACGCGCCGTGAGAACTGACGCAGCGAAGCTCGAAGGAATCAAGGCAGTGCTGTTCGATCTGGACGGCACCCTGGTCGATACCGCACCCGACCTCGGCCACGCGCTCAACCTGCAGCGCGAACGCCACGGCCTGCCGCCGCTGGCCGACGACGTCATCCGCCCGCAAGCCTCGCATGGCGCACGCGGCCTGCTGGCGGCGGGATTCGACCTGCACCCCGACGAGCCGCGCTTCGCCCACATGCGCGAAGAATTCCTGCAGCTGTATGCCGACAACATCTGCCGCCACTCGCGGCCCTTCCCCGGCATCCTGGAACTGCTCGACGCGCTCGACGCACGCCAGCTGAAATGGGGCGTGGTCACCAACAAGCCGGCGCGCTTCACCGAGCCGCTGATGTCCATCCTCGACCTCGCCGAGCGCGCCGCCTGCATCGTCTCCGGCGACACCTGCCCGCAGCCCAAGCCGCACCCTGCGCCGATGCTCGCCGCTGCCGGACTGTGCGGCGCCGCCCCTGCGCAGTGCCTGTATCTGGGCGACGCCGAACGCGACATCCAGGCCGCGCGCGCCGCCGCCATGCCGGCGCTGGTCGCCGCCTGGGGCTATCTCGACGCCACCGACCAGCCGCATACCTGGGGCGCGCACGCACTCATCCGCCACCCTGCCGACGCTCTGGACTATTTATAAGGTTTCCCCTCATGACATCCAGCGGGTATCCCCTTCACTCTGAACCGCCCTGACTGGCTCAGGGCGAACGGCGGTTAGTGAAGCAGCCGAGCCCGTCATCCCACCAACCCAACCACCGTTCGGGCTGAGCGCGTCGAAGCCCTGCCCCCGAGAACCCTGGACTGAACATGGACTACACCCTCTTAAAAACCCTGCACCTCACCACCATCGCCATCACCCTGGCGCTGTTTCTCCTGCGCGGCATCTGGATGATGGCCGACTCCCCGCGGCTGCAGGTCCGCTGGGTGCGCATCGTCCCGCACCTCAACGACACCCTGCTGCTCGCCAGCGGCATCGGCCTGGCCGTGCTGCTGCAGCAATACCCGCTGGTGCACGGCTGGATCACCGCCAAGGTTCTCGCCCTGATCCTGTACATCGTGCTCGGCACGATTGCGCTCAAGCGCGGCAAAACCCGGGGCCGGCGCATCGCCGCCTGGGTCGCCGCCCTGCTTGTTTTCGGCTACATGGCGGCAGTGGCGGTCACGCACAATCCTTTTCCCTTCCTCTAGGCAGCTTCAGCGCAGAAACTTTCAGTGGGCCGGAACTTTCCCGTGGGGACCGTCTCTATGCGGTACACTTGTTGCAGCATCACAAGGGGGGCGACCTGGTTTCGACGGGGGTCGCGAAGCAGCGTAGGGCATACCGAGGGTCAGAGCACCTCGTAAATCCAACTGAAAATCGTTTAAACGCAAACGACGAAACTTACGCTCTGGCCGCTTAATTGCGCCAGACCCTGCACCGACCAGCATGCGGGTTGGGCCAGGCAACTGGCAGCAGGGTAATCTCAGCATGATCGTGGCTGTCCGGGTGGCTTGGGCAGGCATTAAATCAAGGCCACTCGCCAAAGTTCAGCCTGTTCGGCGGGCGTGACCGAGGCTAAAGCAGAAAATCACCGGACTAAGTATGTAGAACTGCCTGTAGAGGGCTTTCGGACGCGGGTTCGATTCCCGCCGCCTCCACCATCTACCCAAACCCCAACCGTTCGCGGTTGGGGTTTTTTCTTGTCTGCCCGCGCCGACGCCCGCGTGTTCGCGAAGGTCATAAGCCTGTGGACCCGGCCAGTCGGCCACCCGGCCTGTCCATGGACACACTCCACGTCCCGGCCCACGCCTTACGCCAGCCGCGGTCAACCAC
>Ga0210129_1000050_pt1 | contig 29422 bp, 28 predicted proteins | sample WestPond_Cattail_2_FD_185582 | JGI IMG/M metagenome (GOLD analysis project Ga0210129, IMG submission 185582) | Wetland microbial communities from the San Francisco Bay, California, USA, that impact long-term carbon sequestration -... | ecosystem: Environmental > Aquatic > Marine > Wetlands ... | reverse complement strand
TAGCCGGTGTTGTCCTTGCGCAGGCCGGTCAGGCCGTTCCAGGTCTCGCCCTGGGCGGTGACGACTTCCAGCCCCAGGCACAGCTCGCGCGTGTTGCCGTAGCGCACCACCTGGGTGCCGCCGGCGTTGGTGCCGAGGTTGCCGCCGATGGTGCAACTGCCCTCCGAGGCCAGGCTCAGGGGGAACAAAAAGCCGGCCTGCTCGCAGGTTTCCTGCAGGCTTTGCAGCACGCAGCCGGCGTCCACCGTGATGGTCAGGTTGCCGGCGTCCAGGCTGCGCACCTTGTTCATGCGGGTCAGGCTCAGCACCACCTGGGTGCCGCTGGCGTCGGGCGTGGAGCCCACCACCATGCCGGTGTTGCCGCCCTGCGGCACCATGCTGACGCCGGCCGCGACGCAGGCCTTCACCACCGCCGCCACTTCGGGCGTGGAGGCCGGGCGCACCACGGCCAGGGCCCGGCCGCGCTCGCGCTTGCGCCAGTCCTGCTCCCAGGCGGTCAGGTCGCCTTCGGTCAGCACGTTGGGGGCGCCGACGATCCGGCGCAGTTGTTCAAGCAATTCGTGGTGGGTCGTCATGATGGTCGCGGTTCGGTTTCGGCATTCGGGGTATTTTTTGCGTCGCGCTGGCGCAGGCGCACGTGCAGGACACAGGCGGCAAACAGGGCGAGGCACAGCAGCACCTCCAGTGCGGCCAGCCAGGCGCCGGGGGCCGGTTCGCTGGTCGCGCGCACCACGCCTTCGGTGAAATACAGCCAGACCATCAGGCTGACCCAGCGGTAGGTGTACATGCGGTTTTTCAGCAGGCCAGGTAGCGGTATGCACAGCGGCAGCACTTTCAGCGCCAGCCAGGAGCCGCCGGGCCGCAATGGCGCCAGAAACAGCTCCCAGGCCAGTCCCAGCGCGATCAGCCCGAGCAGGCTGCCCACCGCCAGCAGCCGGGTCAGGTGGACATTGTTTTTAGTTGGATTCATCGAGGTGGCATCATAGCGGGCATGAAGCTGCCCCCCCGACTTGAACAATTCGTCAAAAACCTCTCGCACTTCCCGTGGAAGAGCACGGCCCTCACCTTGCGCGAGCGTTTTCGCGAGGACCGCCTGGGCCTGTCCGCCAGCAGCCTGACCTTCACCACCACCATTGCGCTGGTGCCTTTCATCACCGTCGCGCTGGCGCTGTTCACCGCTTTCCCGATGTTTGCCAAGTTCCAGGACGTGCTGCAAAAATGGCTGGTCGAGAGCCTGATCCCCGACAATATTGCGCGCCAGGTGCTGGGCTACCTGACCCAGTTCGCCGGCAAGGCCAACCGGCTGGGCGCGGTCGGTCTGGCGGTGCTGTTCGTGACGGCGCTGAGCCTGGTGTTCACCATCGACCGCACGCTCAACAGCATCTGGCGCGTGCGCCGGCCGCGTCCGCTCGGGCAGCGGGTGCTGATCTACTGGGCCGCCATCACCCTGGGGCCGCTGCTGCTGGGGGCGAGCCTGACCATCACTTCCTACGTCGTCTCGGCTTCCCGCGGGATGGTCGGCGACATGCCCGGTGGCGTGCGCCTGCTGCTCGATGCGCTGGAGCTCCTCATGGTGGCCGCGGGCATGGCCGCCACCTACCGTTACGTGCCCAATACCCAGGTCAAGTGGGGCCACGCCTGGACCGGCGGCCTGTTCGCGGCCGCCGGCATCGAACTGGCGAAGAAGCTGCTGACCCTCTATATCGGCATGGTGCCCACCTATTCGGTGGTGTACGGCGCCTTTGCCACGGTGCCGATCCTGCTGGTGTGGATCTACGTGGCCTGGGTCATCGTGCTGCTGGGCGCGGTGACGGCCGCCTATCTGCCCAGCCTGCTGGCCGGGGTGGAGCGGCGCGTGATGGCCCATGGCTGGCAGTTCCAGCTGGCGCTCGAAGTTCTGCAGCAACTGCACCGGGTGCGTGCGGCCCCCGACAAGGGCCTGACCCTGGCGCAGCTCTCGCTCCTGCTGCGGGTGGACCCGCTGCACCTGGAGCCGGTGCTGGAAACACTCAGCGCGCTGGACTGGGCCGGGCTGCTCGATGAAATGCGCCAGGACGAGGAGGCGCGCTATGTGCTGTTGGCCGACCCCGACACCACGCGGATGGAGCCGCTGCTGCACCGGCTGCTGCTGCAGCGCGATGCGAACACCCAGAACCTGTGGGACAAAGGCCGATTTTCCACGCTGAACCTGCGTGATGTGCTATTGAATCAATAGCGCTCAGAGTTTGATCCGGCCGGCCCAGATGTCCTTGTACATCACCCAGTCGCCCATGAAGCTGTACAGCGGGCGCTTGAAGCTGGCGGGCTTGTTCTTCTCGAAGCCGAAGTGGCCCAGCCAGGCAAAGCCGTAGCCGCACAGCAGGCCATAGAGCAGATACTGCGGCTTGGCCGTGGCCAGCAGCATGGCCAGGCACACCAGGGCCAGCGTGCTGCCCACGAAGTGCAGGCGGCGGCAGGTGCGGTTGCTGTGTTCGCCGAGGTAGAAGGGATAGAAATCGGCAAAACGCTTGAAGGCCCTGGGATCGGCGGAGGCGGGTGAGCTTGAGTTCATGGGGAATCCTTCCGGGTTACCGGGTTTATTTTTTCGCCTTGGAGGCCTCGTAACGCGCCTTGTTGTCGGCGTTGGGCGGGTACAGGCCGGGCAGGGCGGCGCCCTGGTTGACTTCGTCCATGATCCAGGCCTCCAGCCGCTCCTGCTCGGGCGCCAGCACCAGCATGTCGTCCAGCAGATTGGCCGGGATCAGCACCGCGCCGTCCTCGTCCACCACGATCACGTCGCCCGGGAACACGGCCACGCCGCCGCAGGCAATCGGCTGCTGCCAGGCGACAAAGGTCAGGCCGGCCACCGAGGGCGGCGCGGCCGCGCCGTTGCACCACACCGGCAGATGGGTGCCGAGCACGCCGGCCACATCGCGCACCACGCCGTCGGTGATGAGGGCGGACACGCCGCGCTTGACCATGCGCGCGCACAGGATGTCGCCAAAAATGCCGGCATCGGTCACGCCCATGGCGTCCGCCACGGTAATGCAGCCGGCCGGCATGTCCTCGATCGCCGCGCGGGTGGAGATCGGCGAGGCCCAGGATTCGGGTGTTGCCAGGTCCTCGCGCGCCGGCACGAAGCGCAGCGTGAAGGCGCGTCCCACCAGGCGCGGCTGCCCGGGGCGCAGCGGCTTGGTGCCGCGCAGCCAGACATTGCGCAGGCCTTTCTTGAGCAGGATGGTGGTCAGCGTCGCTGTCGTTACCTGCGACAGGATCTCGATCACCTTGGGGTCCAGGCTCATGTCGATGTTTTGGGGTGTGGCGGGCATCATGATTTTGCTCTCCTGGGTAGACTGTTTATCTGAAATTCCATGGGCTTATACCAAATGCATTGTCGGGCTCTTCCTCGCAGGCGGACGGGGGTGGGGCTGACTCCTCATGGCTGTCAAAAATCGTCGCCAGCCCCACCCCCGTCCGCCTGAGGAAGCGTGGTCATCACTCGTCGAGCGAAGGCACGCCACGCCAGCCGGTCTGGGTATGCCGGGCAACGATTTTTGACAGCCATGAGGCGCCCGGCATACCCAGACCGGCTGCACGGGTGGTTGATTTCAGGCGGAAATTACAGCGGGCTTGCGTATCCATTGCATGCCCAGCGCTGCCAGGACCAGGCCAAAGCCGATCAAATCGGCCAGGGCACCCGGGTACACCAGGGCGAAGCCGGCGACGATGAACATCCAGCGCTCCGCCAGCGTGGTGCGTTTCAGGGCCCAGCCCTGAAAGCCGGCCGCCAGTGCCGCGATGCCGATGGCGCAGGTGATCGTCACCTCGGCAATCGACCACCAGTTGGCCGTGGCGAGGGCCTTGGTCGAACCCATCAGCAGCAGCCCCTGGCCTTCGGGCGCCAGCACGAACATGAAGGGCACGAGGAAGGCCGGCACGGTGTACTTCCAGCATTGCAGCGTGGTCTTGTACGGGTCGCCCCCGGTGATCGCCGCCGCGGCAAACGGCGACAGCGCGGTGGGCGGCGACACTTCGGACAGCACGGCGTAATAGAAGATGAACATGTGCGCGGCAAAGTCGGGCACGCCGAGCTTGATCAGGGCCGGCGCCGCAATCACCGCGCAGATGATGTAGGACGCCGTCACCGGCACCGCCAGGCCGACGATCCACACCACCAGCGAGGTGAATATCGCCGTGAGCAAGAGCGAGCCGCCGGCGTAGTCGATCACGATGGAGCTGAACTTCAGGCCCAGGCCGGTGAGGGTGACCACCCCGACGATGATGCCCGCGCCGGCGCAGGTGGCGGCGACGTTGAGCACGCCGATCGAGCCGCCTTCCATCGCTTTCACGAACGGCGACTGGAACAGGTTTTTGGTGAACGAGCCTTTGCCCTGGAACAGGTCGTAGGAAAGCAGGGCGCAGTCACGGCGCAGGAAGCTGGTGAGGAAGGACACCACCGTGGCCCAGAACACCGACAGCACGGGCGAGAAGCCCCACATCATGAAGAACACGATGGAGATCAGCGAGAGAAAGTGGAACCAGTACTTGCGCGTCAGGTTCCACACCGTATCGACCTTGGCGATGGCGGTGTTGCCCATGCCATATTTCTTGGCATCGATCTCCACCATCAGGAACAGGGCCAGGTAGAACATCAGGGTCGGGATCACCGCCATCAGCAGCACATCGAGGTAGGAGATCTTCAGGAATTCGGCGATCAGGAAGGCCGCCGCGCCCAGCACCGGCGGCGAGATGATGGCGCCCAGGCCGCCGGCGGCGAGCAGGCCCCCGGCGGCGTTCTTTTCGTAGCCGGCCTTGGCGAGCATGGGATAGGCCACGGCGCCCAGGGTGACGGTGGTGGCGACGCCGGAACCGGACGGCCCGCCCAGCAGAAACGAGGCCAGCACCACGGTGCGGCCCGCGCCGGTGGGCTTGCCGCCCATGGCGGAGAAGGAAAAGTCGATGTAGAACTTGCCCGCGCCCGAGTACTGCAGGAAGGCGCCGAAGATGGTGAACAGGATGATGAGCGAGGACGACACATCGATGGCCACGCCGTAGATGCCCTCCAGCGTCATGTACATCACGCCGACCAGGCGGCCGATCTCGTAGCCCTTGTGCGTCCACGGCGCTGGCAAATAAGGGCCCAGCAGGGCATACAGGATGAAGGTCGAAGTGATCACCGGCATGATCCAGCCATTGGTGCGCCGCATGGCTTCCATCACCAGCACGATCAGCGCGATGCCGAAGAAGATGTCCCAGGGTTCGGGCGAGGTGTTGCGGTCGGTGAAATCGTCGCCGCCCATGATCAGATAGACCACGATGGCGATCGACAGAGCGGCGGCGATCCAGTCCCACCACATGATGCGGTGCCGGAAGCGGCTGGCGACCGGAAACACCAGGAAGCACAGGAACAGCACGAAGCCGACGTGCACCGGGCGCAGGGTCTGCGTGGGCACGATGGCGTAGGCGGTGTAGAGATGGAACACCGACATCACAAACGCGACCAGCGTCACCAGGACCGCAAGCCAGCCTTTGAACTTGTTGGCCGCGCCTTCATCGGCCTCGATGAATTCCTCGGCCTTGTGCAGGGCTTCTTCGCTGACGACGATCTCGGCGGCGTCCGGTGTGATGGGTTGGCTCATGGGGCTGGGACCTCGTACGGTGGGGATGTGGGCTCAGGCAAAAAAAACCCCGCAGCACGCGGGGTTGGCTTGCCCGGATGTCAGTTGACCTTGATGCCCTTTTCGGCAAAGTACTTGAGCGCGCCGGGGTGGAAGGGGATCGGGCTGGCGCTGGCCTTCTGGTTTTCCAGCTTGAAGTTGACGGCTTCCTTGTGCACCGCGATCAGGTCGTCGCGCTTCTCGAACAGGGTCTTGACGATGTTGTAGGCCGTCTTGTCGTCCATGCTCTCGTTGGCCACCAGGATGTTCATGACCGTGGCCTGGTGGTTGTCGGTGTCCATGCCGTGGTAGGTGCTCTTGGGGATCACGTCCTCGACATAGAGGTTGCCGTATTTCTTGTTCATCGCCGGCACGACCTCGGCATGGTCCACCATCTTGAGCTTGTTGCCGGGGGTGTTGGCCAGATCGGTCACGCCGGCCGTGGGCAGGCCGCCGACCCAGAAGAAGGCGTCGATCTTGCCGTCCTTGATGGCGTTGACGGATTCGGCCACACCCAGGCGCTCGCGCTTCATGTCGCGGTCCTTGTCCAGGCCGGCGGCTTCGATGATGCGAAAGGCCATCACTTCGGTGGCGCTGCCGGGCGAGCCGGTCGAAACGTGCTTGCCCTTGAGGTCGGCCAGTTTGTTGATGCCGCGGCCCTCGACGCTGACCACGTGCATGCGGTTGGGATACAGGATCATCAGGGTTCTGAGCGGGACCTTGCCGCTCTTGAACTTGTCCACGCCGCGATAGGCATCCTGTGCCGCATCGCTCATGCTGAAGCCGACATAGGGCTTGCCGCTGGCAATGAGCTTGAGGTTGTCGACCGAGCCGCCGGTCACTTCGGCCGTGGCCTGCATGCCCGGCACATACTTGGACAGCACCGCGGCCATGCCGCCACCCATGGGGTAGTAGACCCCGCCGGTGCCGCCGGTGGCGATGGAAATGTTTTGCGCCGCAGCGCCGAGCGACAGGGCCAGACCGGCCAGCAACGTACAGACGCGGATTCGGAACACTTTCATGGTATCTCCTGATGTTGGATTCCTGAACAAACCGGCACGCAGGCGCCGCGAGGCATTCCCTGCTCCCGTTCATTGTGTCCTTGCCAGCCGCCGCAGGCACTCCCCATTTTCCCTATGGTGGTATCCACGTAGGGCGGTTCTCGGGTTGCCCGGCGGCCTGGAAAAATCCCCATCCCGCCGGCAAGCTGATACCCTTGCACCCGAATCCCCATTCAAACCAGAGGAAGACAAGCTATGGATTTGAGCCAGTCCTTGCAGAACAGGAGCACGCGAGCGGCGTCCATCGTGCTGGCTCTCATCTCGGTGTTCCTCATCACGGCGCTCTATTACACCCAGAACCCGTTTCTGGAGGCTTTTGAGGCCAGGACCTATGACTTGCGTTTCAAGAGCCTGCGCGGCCCGATCCGGGCCCATCCGGATATCGCCATCATCGCCATCGACGACAAGAGCATCAAGGAACTGGGGCGCTTTCCCTGGAGCCGGCAGCAGTATGTGCGCCTGCTCGATCGCCTGTCCGAGGCTGCTCCGAAGGCGGTTCTGTTCGACGCCTTCTTCCCCGAACCGGAATCGGCGGAAGTCGACCAGGCCTTTGCCGACGCCATCCGGCGCGCCGGCAATGTGGTGCTGGCCACCACGTTTGACTTCGACCGGCAGTCCCGGACCACCGACAGCACGGGCAGCCTGGCCCCGCTGGAGCAGGCGGCGGCAGGCATCGGGCACATCAACCTGATTCCCGAAGACGACGGGGTGAACCGGCGCAATCTGCTGGTGATTGAACAAGACGGCAAACAGGTGCCCTCGCTCGGCCTGATGGGCGCCATGCTGGCCCTGGGGGTCAAGGACTTCAGCGCCAGCCCATTCCAGATCCGGCTGGGGCAGCACCTCATTCCCGTGGGCCGGGATGGCGCCCTGTGGATCAACTACACCGGCCCCCCCGGCAGCTATCCGCGCTACTCATTTACCGACGTGGTCAACGGGCGGGTGGCTCCCGCGCTGTTGCGCGGCAAGACGCTCTTCCTGGGCGCCACCGCACTGGGCATTTATGACATGCGGGTCACGCCATTTCACAGCAACTCGCCCGGGGTGGAAATCCATGCGACCGTGGCAGACGACATTCTGTCCGGCCGGTTTATCCATCGCACCGGCCTGGAGTCGCTGTTCGATATCGCGATGATCCTGTTCCTCGGGCTGCTGACGTTCTACCTGACTTCCCGCCTTCGCCTGCACCGCGCCATCCCGGTGTCCCTGCTGCTCAGCGGGGCCTATGTCGGCTTGAGTTACTGGATGTTCCTGCAGGGGCACTGGGTCAGCATGATCTACCCGCTGGTGGCCGCCACCACGGCGCTGCTGGTGGGCGGGGGATTCCGCTACCTGGTGCTGGAGCGCAGCGCGCGCGAGATGCGCGCCATGTTTTCGAGCTACCTCTCGACCAAGCTGGTCAACCGTCTCGAGAAGGACCCTTCGGCGGCAAAAATCGGCGGTGACAACCGCGAAGTCACCGTCATGTTCACCGACATCAAGGACTTCACTTCCTTCAGCGAAAAGCACAAACCGCAAGTGGTCGTGGCCCGGCTCAACGAATATTTCGCCGCCATGGTGCAACTGATCCACCAGCACGACGGCACGGTGGACAAGTTCATTGGCGACGGCATCATGGCCTACTGGGGCGCCCCGCTGCCCCAGCCCGATCACGCCAAGCGGGCGGTGGCCTGTGCGCTGGCGATGAAGGCCGCCATGGCGCAACTGGCCGCCCAATGGGAAAAGGAGGGCGTGGAGCCTTTCGTCATCCGCGCGGGCCTCCAGTCCGGCGATGTGGTGGCCGGCAATATCGGCTCCCCCGGCCAGAAGATGGAATACACCGTGATTGGCGACACCGTCAACCAGGCATCGCGCCTCGAAGGGACGGCCAAGTTCTACGGGGTGGACTTCGTGGTCGGCGACAGCACCTACCTCAAGACCTGCGACAGCTTCCGCTTTCGCCGCCTGGACCGGGTCCGGGTGGTGGGCAAGGACATCCCGGTGGCCATCCATGAACTGCGCGGATCGGTGCAGGAAGGGGAGGACCGGCTGGAGCGCCTGTTTGCCGCCGCCCTGGCCCTGTACCGCCAGCAACGCTGGGAGGATGCCGAGAACGCTTTTGCCGCGATCCTGGCCGAATTTCCGCAGGACGGGCCGAGCAGGATATATTTGGATCGCTGCACACACTTCAAGACAACGCCGGTCGAGGCCGATTGGGATGGTGTGTTCAACCGCCGGGAAAAATGATGCCTGGATCGGCACTCAATACGAAGTTGGGAACATTGCGATGAATGATGCGAGGATGGTAACTACGCGCCTGCTGGTCACGGTTGCTTTTTTCTTTTGTCTGCTGGCCGGTGCCCGCGGGCAAACGCCGACGCCGGCGTCGGCCCCGATCAAGGTCGAGTACGTCAACCCCATCACCGCCGGCGAAACGAGGAAGCTGCTCGGCATGAGCGGCAACCGCCTGTATGTGGCCCGGAAAAACGGCAATGTCGACGTCATCAACGCCGATGGGGCGGGCCAGGTGTTGCTGACCCTGCAGGCCAAGGACGCCCGGGGCGAAGCCGTGCTGGGGCAAGCCCAGGGCGTGGCCGTGTCGGACGACACCCTCTACGTGCTCGACAGCGACAAGAACCAGGTGGCCATGTTCAGTGCCGATGGCCAATACAAGGGGAAATTCGGCAACCGCGGCAGTGGTCTGGGCGAACTGTCCTCCCCGCAAGGCATCGCCCTCTTTGAGGGCATTGTCTATGTCGCCGACAGCGGCAACGGTCGGATCCAGATGTACGGTGACAACGGGGTATTTCTGGCCACGCTGGGCATTGACAGCGCGCCTTCGAACAAGGGCCTGGAGGAGAAAAACATCCCCTACAAGCTCGACAAGCCGGTTTCGGTGGGGGTTGATCGGGGCGGGCAGATTTACGTGCTGGATGCCGCCAGTGCCCTGTTCAGCGACAAATCACTGATCAAGGTCTACAGCCAGGACGGCAGTTTCCTGCGGCCATTGCCCAAAAACGGCAAGCCGGTCGCCATGGACATCGCCGCGGATGGGCTTTATGTGGCGGACGAGGAGAACTACGCGGTCCAGAAATTTGACAGCGGCGGCAAGCTGGTGAGCTACTTCGGTTCCCGGGGCGATGGGCGCGCCCAGTTCATGAGCCTGTCGGGCCTGGCGCTGGAAGGCGGGCATATTTTTGTCGGCGACAGTGCGCGCGGTGTCATCCACCATTTCCGCACCAGTGCCCCCCCTGTGCTCACCGCAACGCCGAAACAAACCGCGATTCCCTTTGTCCGTTGGCAGCAGGCCACGGCCGCATCGGTGGGCCGGATGGCCTGGGACGGCAAGGACACCCTCTATGCCGTGGCCCGGGACAAGCCCGCCATTGTGCGCATCCGCAAGGGGGTGACGGAGGAAATGACGCTCAAGGATATTTCTCCGACGGCACTGGCCTTCGATAAAAGCGGGGCCCTGTGGGTGCTCGACAAGAAGAAGGCGCGCGTGAGCAAGCTCGATGGCGCGGGCAATCCGGTTTTGAGTTTCGGCAGTGACGGCAGCCGCAACGGGCAGTTCGACGAGCCGGGCGATCTGGTCATCTCGGCTGAAGGCAACATCTATGTGGCCGATACCGGCAACAGCCGGATCCAGGCCTTCAGCAGCGATGGTGTTTTCTTCAAGGTGTTCGACAACAGCTTGTCCGGCAAGTTGAAAAAACCAGCCGCCCTGGCCATCGACGCCCGGGACAATCTTTATGTGCTCGACACCAGCCGTGCCAGCGTGACGGTGTACTCGCCCAACGGTGACGCCCTGCGGGAATTCGGCGGCGACAAGTCCCGCGAGGCCGACCGCCTGAAGAGCCCCGTGGCGGTGATGGCGGGGCATGATGAAGTGTTCGTGCTCGACTCGGACCGGGTCCGGGTCTATTCGCCGGACGGGAAATCCATCCGTGCCTTTGGCGCCAGCGGCCAGGGGAACGGCGAACTGGCTGAGGCCGACAACATGGCGCGCAAAGATGCCGCCAGCTTCTTTATCTCGGAGCGCGGCACGCAGCGGGTGCAGTCCTTCACCACGGTGTACAAGCCCGGGCCGCCCGAGCAACTGACCGCGCAAGGCGAAGTCCACGCCATCGAATTGCGCTGGGCTGCGTCGCCTTTGCCTTACGTGAGCCAGTACCAGGTGTATCGGTCCCGCAGCGAGAACGGCGATTTTGTCCGCATCGGCGTGAGCAAGACGGTGCAGTTTTCCGATGCCAATCTCCCGCCGGACGAGCAATACTTTTACCGTGTGGCCGCGGCCACCGGCACCGGCCATGAGGGCCTGCCCGGCCCGGTCACGGGTGCTGCGGCCCGGAAATACACGCCGCCCCTGCTGGAAAATGCCCAACTGGTGCCGACCACCACCAAGCTCAAGATCAGCTGGAAGCCCATCGACTCGCGTTACGTCAACGGCTATCTGGTGTATCAGAAAGACGGCGAGAAATTCACCAGGCTGGCCGAAACCACCGCGCCTGAATTCCAGCTCGAGGGCCTGATTCCCGGCACGGCCTACACCTATTACCTGGCGGCGCGTGGCGTTGACGGCGTCGAGTCGGAGAAGCTTGCCGTCCAGACGCGCACCCTGGCCGACACCCGGGCGCCGCTGGAAATGGACGCCGCGGAACTGCACAATATTTTCTCCAATACCTACAAGCTCTACGAGCAGGAGGGGGTGGGCCGCATCAAGCTCACCAACAACACCAGCAGCCCGATGGCCAACATCAAGGTCAGTTTCATGCTGAACAATTTCATGGACTTTCCCACCGAGTCCAGGATCGATGTCCTGGCGCCGGGCGAGATCCGGGAAGTCACCCTCAAGGCCGTGTTCAACAACAACATCCTGAGCCTGACCGAAGACACGCCGGTGCAGGCCAAGCTCGAGGCCAGCTACTTTGAAAACGGGCAGCCCCGGACCTACAGCAAGATCAGGACGATCAACATCTACGACAAGCACCGCCTGGGCTGGGACGAACGCGGCCGCTACGCTGCCTTCGTGACCCCGAAAGATCCGCTGCTGATCAACTTCACCCGTTCGGTGGCGGCTGAATTCGGCGCGCTCAAGGAACCGACCCAGCTCGCCGCTGCGGTCTTCAGCACGCTGGGGGCGCTGGGTGTGACCTACGTCCAGGACCCGATCAATCCCTACCAGGTCACCTCCAACAAGACCGATTACGTCGATTACATCCAGTACCCGCGCGAGACCATGAAACGCAAGTCGGGTGACTGCGACGATCTGGTGGCGCTCTATTCGGCGTCGCTCGAGAGCCTGGGGATTCCCACCCGCGTCCTGCTGGTGCCGGGCCATATGCTGATGATGTTTGCCACCGGCATCGAGGCCGACAGCGACGGCTACAACATGAACGACATGTATGTCGTCCATGATGGCATGCTGTGGGTCCCGGTCGAAACCACCCTGGTCGGCAAATCATTCCCCAAGGCCTGGGAAGCGGGGGCGGCGGCCTACTACGGCGGGAAGAAAGGCGGCGGCCTGGCGGTCTTTGATGTCCATGAGGCCTGGGGCAAGTTCAAGCCGGCCAGCCTGCCGGAAGACGCCTGGATGCCCGCCTCCATGAATCGCGAGGCGATCGAGAAAACCTTCCCCGGCGACATGCTGTCGGTGCTCAAGATCAGCTCGCAAACCATGACGCGGCGCTATTTGCAGACGATCCAGCAAAACCCCAATGACATGGCCGCCCACCTGCAGGTCGGCATCATCCTGGCCCGGCTGGGCGACCGGGCCGAAGCCATGAAATACTTCAAGCGCATCGTCCAGACCGAACCCAGGAATGCCGCGGCGCTCAACAACCTGGGCAATCTGCACATGCTTGACGGCCAGTACCTGGAAGCGCAAAAATCCTATATAGACGCGGCCAAGGCCGACCCGCAGGATCCGGAAATCCTGGTCAACCTGGCCAATGCCTACAAGGCAGCGAAAAACTTCGGCAAGGCCAAGGTGGCTTTTGCCCAGGCCCAACGCATCGATCCGGCCGTTGCCAACAAGCACAAGGCACTGGCCCTGGAGTTGTTGAGCGCCTTGTCTGACAAGGAAAAAGCCAAACCCTCGCGTGTCAAGAAATAGGAATCATCATGAAAAAGCTGTCCTTTGTCCTGTTGGCCCTGATGCTGGCCGTGACGACACTGCATGCCGCCGACAAAAACGAGGCCCCGCTCGGATTCTGGGAAATGCTCCGGATGAGGATCGAGCAACTCACACCGCAGAAAAAGCTCAACACCACCACGGCGGTCGGCGGTGTGCGGGGCGCCGCGGTGGAAGTGGCAGACGTCTACTGGAAAGGCGAGACCAAACCCCAGTTCATCGATTCCGATGAATTGACCGCCTTCCAGAAAGCCATGTCCCTGGTCGAAGCCGGCCAGAAGGACCAGGCCCAGGCGGCTTTCGCCGAGTTCGCCCAAACCTACCCCAACAGCCCCTTGCGCAAGGACGCCGACCAGGCCTTGGCGCAGCTCATCGCCAAGTAAGGCGGGCCTGGAGAGTCGCGGTGGGACGCCGGTATCGATGCGCGCCCATCAGATGATTTTATGAAGACAGGGAGACAACATGATCGGAAGAACACACCTTGCAATGATCTGTGCTGTCGCACTGATGTGGCCGATGCTGCAGGCCCATGCGCAGAAAATGTACCGATGCGGAAATTCCTATCAGGATCGGCCCTGCGCCGGTGTCGAGGAAGGCAAGGTCATCGGGCATGTGGGCACGCCGGCGGCTGCCGCCGCCGGCACGCAGGCCAAGGACGCGCAGTGCACGCAGCGCGGTGCCGATGCGCTGAAGATTGTCTGGATGCGCGACAGCGGCGCGCTCAAGGAGCGGCAAATCGCCGACCTGGACAGCAACCCGGCCTTTGCAGGACGGCGCGAAGAGGGGCGGCAGCTGGTTGAGAGCGTGTACCGCAAGCGAGGCTCGGCGCCGGATGTTCGTGCCGCTATTGAGGCTGAATGTGTCGCGGAAAAGGAGCGCTTTGCCCAGGCGGCCGCCCTGGCGGCGATGGCACTGAAAATGCAGGGCGGCGCACCGGCTGCGCCGGCGGCTGCACCCGGCGCGGCGGGCCAGCCCGATCTCGCCAGACTGGAAGCGCGCCAGCGCGAGGAGATCGCCGCGAACGAAGAGGCCTTCAAAAAATCGCGCTGTGCCGACCTGGCCCGGCAACATGAAAGCCTGCGGCGCCAGGAGCGTGCCGGCGGCAGTATCGGGACGATGAACCGGCTGAATGAACAACGTCACGCGCTTGACGACAACCGGCGCAACGAAGGCTGTTGAGCAGGATGCGGGGTGCCAGCGGCCGCGCTGATGATCAGCGGCGTCGGCTGGTCGTTCTTGCCCGCGTTTCAGGCGCGCAAGGCGGCATGAGCGACCTCAGGTCCCGAGAAAGTCCCGGATCGCGAACAGCGTCGCATCCGGGGTCTCGCTCATCTGGTGATGCCCCACCGGCAGGTTGATGACCTGCACCGATTTTCCTGTTGCCCGCGCCCGGCCAATCAGGCCCTGGGCGGCTTTGGGCTGGGTCATCTGGTCCTGCTCGCCCAGCAGGAACAGCACCGGGCAGGCGATCTGCGCCACCGCGTTCTCGCCGTTGGCATAGCTGTCGCAGGCCTTGAAGCCGCGGTGAAAGACGTTGACCTTTTTGTTGCTGGCCAGCACGCGCCGGCCCAGCGCCATGCCGGCGCCATAGACCCAGGTGCCCGGGCCCAGCACCGAGGGCGGCGCGGCCAGCGTGCTGCGCGAGAACACGTTGATCATGGTCAGCGCCTTCATCGGCTCGTTCAGGGAGGTGTCGAGCAAGGCCGGCGATACCTTCATCGGGAACGCCGTGCCCACCAGCACCAGATGGCTCACGCGCTCCTTCAATTTCGAGGCCGCTTCCAGCGCGATCAGCGAGCCCCAACTGTGACCCACCAGCGCCGCGCGCTGCACACCGGCCGCATCGAGCAGGGCGGCGATGAAGTCCGCCGCCTGCTCCACGGTTTCCGGGGCCTCGCCCGCGCTGCGGCAATGGCCCGGCAGATCGACCGCCAGCACGTTCCAGCCGTGGTTGGCCATATAACGGCTTTGCAGGATCCACACGCTGTGGTCGTTGAGCACGCCGTGGATGAAGACGATGGTCGGCTTGGCCGGGTCGAAGGTCTTGCCGCCGGTGTAGCAGTAGGTGTTGGCGCCGTTGACGGTCAAGTCCATGATGATTCCTTCATGTTGCGAGTGCACGAGGTGCAGGCAGGACGGGGCGTTTCCCAGCGGCCACCGCGGAACCGGCTTTGCCGGGCCGCTGGTGGCGTCCCCTTGAGGGGAAGACGGCCGCAGGCCGGCTCAGGGGTGGTCAACATTTCTCTGCCGCCTTCAACGCACGCTTGAGGTCGTCGATCAAATCGTCCGGGTCTTCCAGCCCGATGGAGAGGCGGATCGTGCCCTGCGAGATGCCGGCGTTCTGCAGCGCTTCGTCGCTCATGCGGAAGTGCGTGGTGCTCGCGGGGTGGATCACCAGGCTGCGGCAGTCGCCCACATTGGCCAGGTGGCTGAAGACCTTGAGCGTCTCGATGAACTTCTTGCCCTGCTCCCGGTTGCCCTTGATGTCGAAGCTGAACACCGAACCGGCGCCGCGCGGCAAGAGCTTTTTCGCCAGCGCATGGCTGGGATGGCTCTCCAGCAGCGGGTGGCCGACGCGCGCCACAAAGGGCTGGCTGGTGAGATAGGCCACCACCTTCTCGGTGTTGCTCATGTGGCGCGCCATGCGCAGCGGCAGCGTTTCGATGCCCTGCAGGATCAGCCAGGCGGTGTGCGGGCTCATGCAGGCGCCGAAGTCGCGCAGGCCCTCGCGCCGCGCCCGCAGCAGGAAGGCGCCGACGGTGGACTCTTCGGTGAACACCATGTTGTGGAAGCCTGCGTAGGGCTGGCTCAGTTCCGCAAACTTGCCGGATTGATCCCAGTCAAAACTGCCGCCGTCCACCACCACGCCGCCGATCACCGTGCCGTGGCCGCTGAGGAACTTGGTGGCCGAGTGGTAGACCAGGTCGGCACCATGCTCGAAAGGCTTGATCAGCCAGGGCGAGGTGAGGGTGGAGTCCACCAGCAGCGGCACGCCGGCCTCATGGGCTATTGCGCTGACGGTGGGGATGTCCAGCACATCCAGTCCCGGGTTGCCCACGGTCTCGCCGAAAAACAGCTTGGTATGGGGCCGCACCGCGGCGCGCCAGCCGGCGATGTCGCCGGGTTTGACAAACGTGGTTTCGATGCCGAAGCGGCTCAGCGTGTAGTGCAGCAGGTTCTGCGAGCCGCCATAGAGCGCCGTGCTGGCCACGATGTGCGAGCCGGCGCCCATCAGCGTGGCGATGCTCAGGTGCAGTGCCGCCTGGCCGCTGGCGACCGCGATGGCGCCGATGCCGCCTTCCAGCGCGGCCACCCGCTGTTCCAGCACCGCGTTGGTCGGGTTGCTGATGCGCGAGTAGACATGGCCGGCGCGCTCCAGGTTGAACAGGGCGGCGGCGTGGTCGCTCGATTCGAACACGAAGGAGGTGGTCAGGTGGATCGGCACCGCGCGCGCGCCGGTGGTCGGGTCGGGCGCGGCCCCGGCGTGCAGCGCCAGGGTGTCGAAACCAGGGTCGGAATAGCCGGGCATGGGAATCTCCGCGGGTTAGGGGCAGGGCAGTCGGGATAGTACCGACTTGACCCGCCACCGGGATACGGGTTGAATTAAGGCGTATTTGGGTTAGTCTTTGTTATTGTGGTCCAGATTTTTACCCACAGGCAGCCCGGCGAGTCACCAGGAGAACACCATGAAAGTCAGCGACATTCTGCGCGTCAAGGGCAACACGCTTTATACCGCCACGCCGGGCGACCCCCTGGAAGGGGCGATTGAGCTGATGGCGGACAAGGACATCGGCTCGGTGGTGATCATGGAACACGGCGACCTGGTGGGCATGCTGACCTTTCGCGAGGTGATCCAGGCGCTGGTGAAGAACGGCGGCGTCATCGGCGCCACCCTGGTGCGTACCGCCATGGACGACGCCCCGCTGACCTGCACCATGGAAACCGACCTCGACGAGGTGCGCCGCATGATGCTGGAGCGCCATGCCCGCTACATGCCGGTGATGGACCAGAAGATGCTCATGGGCGTCATCAGCTTCTACGACGTGGCCAAGGCCGTGGTGGACAGCCAGAACTTCGAGAACAAGATGCTCAAGGCCTATATCCGCGACTGGCCGGAAGACCAGCCGGCGGCCAACAGCTGAGCTCCGCTGCTTCCCCGCTCGGGTCTGGGATAATCAGCCCTCATGAGCGGCAATACCTTCGGCAATCTCTTTGCGGTCACCAATTTCGGTGAATCCCACGGCCCGGCCATCGGCTGCGTGATCGACGGCTGCCCGCCGGGCATGCTTCTTAGCGAGGCCGACATCCAGCCCGACCTGGACCGCCGCCGCCCCGGCACCTCCAAATTCGTGACCCAGCGCAACGAGCCCGACGCGGTTGAAATCCTCTCCGGCGTCTATGAGGGCAAGACCACCGGCACGCCGATCTGCCTGCTGATCAGGAACACCGACCAGCGCAGCAAGGACTACGGCAACATCCTGCAGACCTTCCGCCCCGGCCACGCCGACTACACCTACTGGCACAAATACGGCATCCGGGACCCGCGCGGCGGCGGCCGCTCCTCGGCCCGCCTGACCGCGCCCATGGTGGCCGCCGGTGCCGTGGCCAAGAAGTGGCTGCGCGAAAAATTCGGCATGCAGTTCCGCGGCTGCATGACGCAGATCGGCGACCTCCCGATCCCGTTCGAATCCTGGGACCATGTGCCCCACAACCCCTTCTTTGCGCCGGTGGCCGATGTGTCGGCGCTGGAAGCCTACATGGAAGCCCTGCGCAAGGCGGGCGACTCCTGCGGCGCGCGCCTGCGCGTCACAGCAAGCAAGGTGCCGGTGGGCCTGGGCGAGCCGCTGTTCGACAAGCTCGATGCGACAATAGCCTACGCCATGATGGGCATCAATGCCGTCAAGGGCGTGGAGATCGGCGCCGGTTTTGCCAGTGTGGCCCAGCGCGGCACCCAGCACGGTGATGCGCTCTCGCCGCAGGGCTTCAAGTCGAACAATTCCGGCGGCATGCTGGGCGGCATCAGCACCGGGCAGGACATCGAGGTGTCGATCGCCATCAAGCCCACCAGTTCCATCATCTCGCCGCGCGAGTCGATCGACGTCGAGGGCCACAGCACCGAGGTCGTGACCAAGGGCCGGCACGACCCCTGCGTGGGCATCCGCGCCACGCCGATTGCCGAGGCCATGCTGGCCCTGGTGGTGATGGAGCATGCGCTGCGCCAGCGCGCCCAGTGCGGCGACGTGCAGGTTGCCCCCGGCCCCATCCCCGCGCGTGCCCCCTGAGCGAAGCCGCTCAAGCTGTTCTCCTCTTTCACAGGATCTTTCCATGCCCACCATCCGCGTTGAAATGCTCGAAGGCCGCACGCCCGAGCAGAAACAGGCCTTCGTGACGGCCCTGACCGAGGCCACCGTCAAGACGCTGGGCACCTCGCCCGAAGCGGTGGACGTGGTGCTGTTCGAGATCAAGAAGACCAACTGGGCCAGCGGCGGCGTGTTCTGGAGCGACAAGAAAAAATAGGTCTATTTGTGCCTGGTTCCCCGCGCCACCTCGCGCCTTTTGCGGCCCTCTCGGCCAGCTACTTTGCCCACATCGGCTTCTTCAACCCCTACCTGCCCTTGTGGCTCAAGGACCTGGGCTACAGCCTGGTGGCCATCAGCCTGCTGACGGCGGTGCAGTCCGCCACCCGGCTGATCGCGCCCTACGGCTGGGGTTGGCTGAGCGATCACACCGGCGAGCGCGTCAAGCTGCTGCGCTATGGCGCCACGGCCGCCTTGCTGTTGTCCTGCGGGCTGTGGATCGAGGGCGGCGTCTGGTGGCTTGCCGCCGTGCTGTTCGTGATGTTCCTGCACACCAGCGCCATGATGCCCATGAGCGAGGCCGCCATGGCCCACCTGGTCAGCAGCGGCGGGGCCTTCGACGCCAAGCGCTACGGCCGCGTGCGCCTGTGGGGCTCGCTCGGTTTTCTGCTCACCGTGTTTGCGGCCGGCGCCTGGTTCCAGCACTTCGGCATGCGGCATTTCCCGGCCTGGACCGTGCTGTCGCTGGTGGCGGTGGTGGTCAGTGTCTGGCGCCTGCCCGACCTCAAGGAATCCGTTCCCGCCCATGAGAAAAAGCAGCCGATCCTGCCGATTCTCAAAAAGCGGCCGGTGCAGTGGTTTTTTGCCGCGCTGTTTTTCCACGTGCTGTCGCACATGGGCATCTACATCTTCTTTTCGCTCTACCTCGATGCGCTGGGCTACAGCAAGACCGTGATCGGCCTGCTGTGGGCGGTGTCGGTGCTGGCGGAAATCGTCTGGTTCTTCACCCAAAGCCGCTGGCTCCCCGCTTTGAGCCTGACCGCCTGGCTGGTGCTGTGCGGCATGGTGATGGTGCTGCGCATGGGCCTGACGGCCTCCAGCGCCGCGGTCTGGCCCTTGCTGCTGCTGGCCCAGTGCCTGCATGCCTTCACCTTTGCCGCGCACCACTCGGCGTGCATCGCGCTGTTGTCGCACCATTTTCCCGGCCACCTGCGCGGCCGCGGCCAGGCGCTGTATGCCGTGCTGGGCTATGGCCTGACCGGCGTGCTGGGCGGCCTGTTCGGTGGCCTGCTCAGCGCGCGCCTGGGGCTGGCCAGCGTGTTCTGGGCCACCCTGGGAACCAGCCTGCTGGCCACCGCCTGCGCCTGGCAGGTCTGGCGCCTGCGGCACCGCCTGCACCAAGCCGCCGCTTAAGCCGGCGCGTTAGCCGCGCTGCCAGGGCGACAACAGACCCTGAGCGTCGTCCTTCTCGCGCGGTTCCAGCTCGCGCGTGGGGGTGCCGATGCAGACAAAGGCCACCAGTTGCTCACCGCTGTCGCAAAACGCCCGAACCAGCGCCGGGTGCTGGCACTTGCGCCCGCTCAGGATCTTGGCGCCATAGCCCATGAAGTGCAGGGCGTTCATGAAGTTGCTCAAAGCCCCACCAACGCAGATCCACTGCTCGTGCGGCGGGACCTTGGCCACGCCGGTGTCAATGCGCGCCACCCAGGCCAGCAGCACGGGGCCGTTGAAGGCGCGCTCACGCTCGATGGCGACATCCTCCGCGCTCTTGCCGTTGTCACGGGCAAACTGCTCGAACAGCTTGGCCAGCGCGGGGCGCTGCGCCTCGCTGATGCTGGCCATGCGCCACGGTCGCAGCCGACCGTGGTTGGGCGCGCGCAGCGCGGCCTGCACGGCCTGGGTCAACTGCGCCTCAGTGGGGCCGGGTGCCACCATCCAGCGCGGGCCGATCGAGTGGCGGCCCAGCAGGGCAGCCAGCGGCGTGCCGACGGGAGCGTCGAACGGCACGGTCTCAGTTGCAAAGGTTCTTGCCCGCATCGCCCACTTTCAACGCGTCAGCCGCTCGTGTACCCAGTGCGCGGCGGCCAGCAGCTCGTGGTCTGCGCCAAAGCGGCCGACCAGTTGCAGGCCGATCGGCAGGCCTTTGGCCCCGGCGGTGAAGGGCAGGTGCACGCTGGGCAGGCCCAAGAGCGACCAACTGCGGCAAAACAGCGGGTCGCCGGTGGCCATGCCTGCGGGCGCTTCGCCCGTGGCGCTCGGTGTCAGCAGCACATCGTGGCGTTCGAACAGCGCGTCGATGCGCAGCCGCCAGTCGGCGGTGCGGGCCAGGTGGCTGGTGTGGGTCGCGCCGGCAATCGCCATGCCTTCATCCAGCAAAGCCAGCAGGCGCTCACTCAAGCGAGCCCGGTGGCGCAGCCGCTCGTGGCTCAGGGCCCGTGCCATCTCGAAGGCCATCACCTCCTTTTGCAACTGGATCAGCTCGCCGAAATCCGGCGGCAGGGCCGCGTCCTGGCAGGCCTCGGTGTGCGAGGCAAGCGCTTTGGTGGCCAGCTCCCAGGCGCGCTGGGTGTCGGCATCGGCCTGCGGCCAGGCCGGCGTCTGGAACAGGCCGATGCGCGGGGCTGCGGACTCGCCCAGGCTGGCCAGGCGCGCATCGCCGGTCAGCACGGAGCCCAGCAGACCGACATCGCGCACGCTGCGGCCGAAGCCGCCGACCACGTCCAGCGTCTGCGACAGGCTCTTCACGCCCGCGCCGCTCACCAGGCCGTGGCTGGGCTTGTAGCCCACCACGCCGCAATAGGCGGCGGGCCGGATGATGGAGCCGGCGGTTTGCGTGCCCAGCGCCAGCGGCAGCATGCGGTCGGCCACGGCCGCGGCCGAGCCGCTGGAGGAACCGCCCGGGGTATGCAACGGGTTGTGCGGGTTGCGGGTGGGGCCGGGCTGGAAGTAGGCAAATTCAGTGGTCACGGTCTTGCCCATCACCACCGCGCCGGCTTCCCGGCACAGCGCGACCGAAGCCGCGTCGATGGCCGGGCGGTGGCCGGCATAGATGGCCGAGCCATAGCTGGTGGCCAGGTCCGCGGTGTCGAACAGGTCCTTCACGCCGATGGGCAGGCCGTGCAGCGGGCCGCGCACGGGGCCGGCGTCGAGCGCGCGGGCCTGCGCCAGCGCCGAGACCGGATCGAGCTGCGTAAAGGCGTGGAGTTCGCCATCGCGCTCACTGATGCGCTCCAGGCAGGCGCGCACCAGGTCTTCGGATTTGAGTTCGCGTCGGGCCAGCAGCGCGGCGGCCTGCGAGGCGTCGAGTTCAAGCAGTTGGGATGATTTCATGGCTCCAACAATACAGTACGATTGCTCACTGGTTTCGAAAGTTATCACTCAGGAGACACCAATGAAACGATTCATGATGCGGGTGGTCAATGGCAAGCAGGTGGTCTTTCAGACCTTGCCGGCGATGGGCCACCAGGAATCTGTCCGACGAACCGAAACATGAGCGATCACAAAAAATTCGGGCTGGCCGGCGTCATGGGCTGGCCGGTCTCCCATTCGCGCTCCCCCACCTTGCACAACTTCTGGATCAAGCAGTACGGCTTGACCGGGGCCTATGTGCTGCTGCCGGTCGAACCCGGTCATTTGCCGGCAGCCCTGAAGGGCCTGAGCGCCCTGGGGTTCGCGGGATGCAACGTGACGATTCCGCACAAGGTGGCGGCCATGCAACTGGTGGACCGGGTGGACCCCATGGCCCGCCGCATGGGGGCCATCAACACCATCGTGGTCGAGAAAGACGGCCGCTTGAGCGGTTTCAACAACGACGGTTTTGGCTATATCCAGAGCCTGCTTGATGCCCAAGCGGATTGGCGTGCCGATGCCGGCCCGATCACGGTGCTGGGCGCCGGCGGCGCGGCGCGGGCCGTGGTGCTCAGCCTGGCCGATCGGGGCGCCAAGGAAATCAGGCTGCTCAACCGCTCCTTGCAAAAGGCGCAGGACCTGGCGCGCGAGTTTGGCGCGCCGGTGCGGGCGATCCCCTGGGAAGAGCGGCACGAAGCCCTGGCCGATGTCGCCTTGCTGGTGAACACCACCAACCAGGGCATGGCCGGGCAGAGTCCGCTCGATCTGTCGCTGGACCGTTTGCCCAAGCACGCCCTGGTGTCGGATGTGATTTACATCCCGATGGAAACGCCGCTGCTGGCAGCGGCCCGCCAGCGCGGCAATCCGACCGTCAACGGACTGGGCATGCTGCTCAACCAGGCCCGACCCGCTTTCAAGGCCTGGTTTGGCGTCATGCCGGAGATCACGCCGGAGTTGCGGCGGGCGATCGAAGCCACGTTCTGACGCCGCTTGCGATGAGTATCTACGACGAGCCCAAGATCGACTGCCACAACCATGTGCTCGATCCGGCACGGCTCAAGGCGGCCGGTGTGGTGGGGGTGGCGTTTAACGCCACCATCCATGGCGCGGCGTATTACGCGGACACCGCGCCGCTGCTGGCCAGGCTCGCCGCTCCATGGATACTGGCGGTACCATAGCGCTGAATGAATCGAAAGACCGACCATGAAAACCGTCCTCGTCCTCAACGGTCCCAACCTGAACCTGCTCGGCTCGCGCGAGCCGGCCGTCTATGGCTCGCAAACCCTGGCCGATGTGCAGCAACTGTGCGAGCGCGCCAGTGCCGCCAACGGCCTGAAGCTCGATTTTCGCCAGAGCAACCACGAGGGCGAGCTGGTGGACTGGATCCACGAGGCCGGCCGGCTGCAGGCCGCGCATAAGCTGGCAGGGGTGATCCTCAACGCCGGCGCCTACACCCACACCAGCATCGCGCTGCATGACGCGGTCAAGGGCACCGGCGTGACGCTGATCGAACTGCACATCAGCAACGTCCATGCGCGCGAGGCGTTCCGCCACCACTCCTATATTTCCCCCGTAGCCAAGGCGGTGATGGCCGGCTTTGGCGTCAACGGCTATGCCCTCGCCATCGCCGGTCTGGCACAACTCAGCGTATGACTACTGCCCTCAAAATCGATTTCGTCTCCGACGTGGCCTGCCCCTGGTGTGCCGTCGGCCTGGGCGCGCTGGAGCAGGCGCTCCAGCGCGTTGGCCCGGACATCAGCGCCGAACTGCATTTCCAGCCCTTCGAGCTCAACCCCGACATGGGGCCCGAGGGCCAGGACATGGTCGAACACCTGACTGAAAAATACGGCTCCACGCCCGAGCAGCTGGCGCGCAACCGCGAAGCCATTGCCCAGCGCGGCGCGGCGGTCGGTTTCACTTTCCGGCCCGAGGGCCGGGGCCGCATCTGGAACACCTTCGATGCGCACCGGCTGCTGTGCTGGGCCGGGGCGGAAGACCCGGTCAAACAGCACGCGCTGAAAAAAGCACTGCTGGAGGCCTACCATGGCCGCGCCGAGAAAGTGGCCGATCCCGAGGTGCTGCTGCGCGCCGTGGCGCAAGCCGGGCTGGATCTGGAGCGCGGGCGTGCCATCCTGGCCAGTGAAGAGTTTGCCCTGGAGGTGCGCGAGCGCGAGCAGTTCTTCCAGCGCGCCGGCATCCACTCGGTGCCGGCCGTCATCATCAATGAACGGCACCTGATCTCCGGCGGCCAGCCGGTGGAAATCTTCGAGCAGGCCTTGCGGAAAATTGCGGCCGACCTGGCGCAAGCGTAGTTTTTCGTCAGCGCCCGGCGTGGCGTCTATTCTCGAGAACCCCATTTTGAAAAACAACTGGCTGCCGCTGGCCGTGACGCTGGCGATCCAGGCGCTGGTGGCCTGGGCTTTGCTGACCCTGCCGGTGATGGCACCGGTGGTGGGGCAGGCGCTGGGCGTGTCGTCCACCTATGTCGGCCTCTATGTGGCGGTGGTCTATGCCGGCGCCATGCTGTCCAGCCTGGCCGCCGGCACGGCGGTGGCGCATTTCGGCGCGATCCGCGTCAGCCAGGCCGGCCTGCTGCTGTGCGCGCTCGGGCTGGCGCTGTGCGCGGTCAGCTCGCTGCCGGTGATCGCGCTCGGGGCGCTGATCATCGGCCTGGGCTACGGGCCGGTGACGCCGGCCAGCTCGCACCTGCTGGCGCGCACCACCACGCCGGGCAATATGTCGCTGGTGTTTTCGCTCAAGCAGACCGGCGTGCCGCTGGGCGGCGTGTTGGCGGGGGCCATCGTGCCGGGCCTGATGCTGCTGACCAGCTGGCAAGCGGCCTTGCTGCTGGTGGCGCTGTGCTGCGTGCTGTGTGCGGCCCTGGCCCAGCCGCTGCGGCACGCCCTGGACGCCGACCGCGACGCCAGCCGTCCGCTGCGCCTGGGCAGCCTGGCGCACCCCATCCACCTGGTGCTGTCGCACCGGGCCCTGTCCACGCTGGCGATCTGCTCGTTCTTTTTCTCGGCCACGCAGCTCTCGCTGGTGACCTACCTGGTGACCTATCTGTACGACTCGCTGGCCTACGGGCTGGTGGCGGCCGGTTTTGCGCTGGCGGTGTCGCAGACGGCGGGCATGGGCGGGCGGGTGTTCTGGGGCTATGTGGCCGACCGTTTTCTGGGCGCGCGCCGCATGCTGGCGGCCCTCGGGGCTTTGATGGCGCTGTGCTGCGTGGCCACGGCCTTGCTCAACCCGGCCATGCCCACGCTGCTGGTCTGGGGCATTCTGGCGCTGTTCGGCGCCTCGGCGATTGGCTGGAACGGCGTCTATCTGGCCGAGGTGGCGCGCCAGGCCCCCAAGGGCCAGGCCAGCGTGGCCACCGGCGGTACACTCGCGTTCACCTTTTTGGGCGTGGTGCTGGGGCCGCCGCTGTTCGGCGCCTTGTCCGGCCTGTTCGGCAGCTACCGGGCGGGCTATGCGGCGCTGGCGCTGCCCACGCTGGCCTGTTGCGTGCTGCTGATCCGCAAGAAGAATTCCATGACCCGAGCCACTGATTGATACCTGCTTCGATGTCCACCATGAAACGCCTCCTGCCGCTGTTCCTCCTGGCCCTGCTCACCCTGTCGGTGAAGGCGCAACCAGTCTCTTTTGGCCTTTTTGGCGATGTCCCCTACAGCGGCTATGAGCGCGAGCAGTTGCCCCTCATGCTGGCCGAGATGGGCCGCGAGTCGCTGGCCTTCGTGGTGCATGACGGCGACATCAAGAACGGCTCCAGCGCGTGCAGCGACGAGGTGTTGCGCGACATCCTCGGCGTGTTCCAGGCCTCCGCCGTCCCGCTGGTCTATGTGCCCGGCGACAACGAATGGACCGATTGCCACCGCGCCAACAACGGCAGCTACGATCCGGTCGAACGCCTGGGCAAGTTGCGCGAACTGTTTTTTGCCGGTGATGCCGCCCTGGGTCAGAAGCCGCTGCCGCTGGAACGCCAGAGCCGCGACCCGGCCTTTGCCCGCTACCGCGAGAACGTGCGCTGGCAGATGGGCGGCGCGCTGTTCGTCGGCCTCAACCTGCCGGGCAGCGACAACAATTACCGCGGCACGGGCCGCAACGGCGGGCCGGTGCCGGAATTTCTGGAGCGCAGCGCGGCCAACCGGGTTTGGCTGGCGCAGGCTTTTGCGCTGGCCCGGAGCCAGAAGCTGGCCGGCATCCTGATCGTGATCCAGGCCGACCCCGAATTCGAAGCCACCAGCGCCGGCCACGCGAAGCCCGGCTACCGCGACTTCATCGACCAGTTGCGCGAGGAAACGCAAGCCTTTGCCGGCCAGGTGGTGCTGGTGCATGGCGACTCGCACCGCCAGCAGATCAACCAGCCCCTGCTCGATGCGGCGGGCAAGGAGCTGGTCAAGAACTTCACCCGCGTGGAAACCTACGGCTACCCCTTCATGGGCTGGACCAAGGGCACGGTGGACGCGAGCGACCCGCAGGTCTTCCGCTTTTCCCCGCGCCCCTGGCGAGCGGCACCTGCGGTCAAACCCTGAGCCGCTCACGGGCGGCCGCCAATGTGCAACCGCTTGTTTCGGGCGCCGGTTCAGGCGCGCGTTTGCGGTATGGTTAGGGTCTGTCTGTATCCGGAGACCCGCTCATGTCCGTCCTGATGCGCTATTTGATGATTGCCATCGCCTGCGCCGCGCTCCTTGCGGGCATCCAGCTGCCCAATTTTGTCGACCAGTACGCCAAGCGGGTGGATGCGCACTTGCGCGAAGTCACGCTCAATCTCCAGCCCTTCCTGATGATCGCCAACCAATACGCCAACGGCAGCATCGAGGAGCTCATCGCGCTGCACCGCAAGAGCGACGTGCCGCCGTTCCGGGCCGAGGGCGACGCCATTGAGCGCCTGTACCAGCGCAAGCAGCACTTCGAGGCCGAGCACAAGGCGCTGCAGGGCAGCCTGCCGGGCCGGCTGCTGCACATCGTGTGGCGCGGCGACCCTGAATTGCGGGAGCAGACCCTGCTCCAGTACAGCGCCGTGGTGCCGCTGAACCAGGAGGCATTGATCTCGGGCGGCGTGATCGCGCTGAGCGTGCTGCTGCTGATTGAGCTGGCCATGGCGCTGGGGCGCCGGCTGGACAAGACCGTGACGCGCTGGATCAACCACCGCTGGCGCGGCGCCTAAGTACAGGCCCCGCGCAGTGATGAAGCCGGAGAGGGGCGGCGCAGGTTCAGGCGTTCTGGCTGAAGCCGGCGTAGGCCGTTTCGTCCATCAGGGCGTCAAGCTCGGCGGCATCGGCCAGCCGGATCTTGAAGAACCAGCCCTCACCCAGCGGATCGCTGTTGGCCAGCGACGGGTCGGCGCGCAGGGCTTCGTTCACTTCCGTCACCTCGCCCGATGCCGGCGCATACACGTCGGACGCCGCCTTGACGGACTCCACCACCCCGGCCACATCCATTTGCGCCAGGGTCTTGCCCACGGCGGGCAGCTCCACGAACACGATATCGCCCAGCGTTTCCTGCGCATGGGGCGTGATGCCCACCACGCCGATATCGCCTTCTGCCCTGACCCAGACGTGTTCGTCGCTGAACCTGATCATTCCAACACTCCGTTATTGAGGAGGGTGATCTTACTACTCAGGTAAAGTGGCCCCATGACGCAGGCCATCACCTTGCCGCTGTGGATCTTCCTTGCGCTGCTGGCCCTGGCGCTGCTGGCGGCGCTGGAGTGGCTGCTGCTGCCCGGCCTGCGCTGGTATTTCCGGCGCAAGGTGCGCGGTGTGATGGATGAGATCAGCGTGCGGCTGAAGATCGACATCCCCCCCTTCAAGCTCACGCGCCGGCTGGCGCTGATCGACCGCCTGATGAGCGACCCGCGCGTGCTCTCCACGGTGCAGGACTACGCGGCCGAGAAAAAAATCTCGCACCTGGCGGCCATGCAGATGGTCAACCGCTATGCGCGCGAGATCGTGCCGGCCTTCAACGCCTATCTGTATTTCCGCCTGGGCTACTGGCTGTCGCGCAAGTTCGCGCGCCTGTTCTACCGGGTGCGGCTGGGCTATATGGATGCCGAGGCGCTGGCCGGCATCGCGCCGAAGTCCACGGTGGTGTTCGTCATGAACCACCGCAGCAACATGGATTACATCCTGGTCTCGTTCCTGGCGGCCGAGCAGGTGGCGCTGAGCTACGCCGTGGGGGAATGGGCGCGGGTCTGGCCGCTGCAGGGGCTGATCCGGGCCATGGGCGCCTATTTCGTGCGGCGCAATTCCAGCGACCCGCTGTACCGCATGGTGCTGCAGCGCTATGTGCAGATGGCCACCGAAGGCGGCGTGCCGCAGGCCGTCTTCCCCGAGGGCGGCCTGACCACCGACGGCCTGCTGCGCGACCCCAAGCTGGGCCTGCTGGACTACATGCTCAAGACCTTCGACCCGGCGGGCGAACGCGACCTGGTGTTCGTGCCGGTGGGCATCAACTACGACCGCGTGTTCGAAGACCGCTCCCTGTTCGCCCGGCGCGACGCCGCCGCCGCCCGCGCCGGCCTGGGGCGCAGCGCGCGCGTCATCGCGGCCTACCTGGGGCGGCAGTTGCTGCGCCGGACGCGCGGCCGCAGCTACCGCAACGGCTATGCCTGCGTCAATTTCGGCCAGCCCCTGTCCATGCGCGAGCGCGGGCGCGCCACCGGCGTGGATTTCCGCGCGCTGGACGAACCCGCGCGCCGCGCGGCCGTGGCCCGGGTGGGCGAGGAACTGATGGAAAAAATCGGCCAGATCGTGCCGGTGCTGCCGGTGCCGCTGGTGGCCACGGTCTTGCTGCGCAACCCGCAGACGGCGTTGTCCGAGCTGGAGCTCAAGTCGGCCCTGAACGAACTGATCCGTGGCATCGAGGCGCTGGGCGCGCATGTCTATGTGCCGCGGGCCGACCGGGATTACGCCCTGGATGTGGGCCTGCGCATGCTGACGCTGCGCCGCATGGTGACGGAAGATGACGGCCTGTTCCGCGCCAACCCGGCTGAACTGCACGCCCTGCAGTACTACGCCAACTCGATCGACCATCTGTGCCGGCAACTTTGACCCCCACCCCATTCCCCTGATGCTGGCCCGTCTGCAACAAACCCTGGTCCTGAGCTGGCTGCTCGGCGCGAGCCTGTGGGTCGCGCTGACCTGGGCGCATTCTCCCGTCGTCGCCGTGGCGGGCCTGCTGGCTTCTTCCATGGGGCACGCGGTCTTTCTGGCGCTGGAGTTCGTGGCGGTGTACCGGGTCAACCGGCACGACCCGGCGCCGCGCGCCGGCGTCCTCCGGCTGGGGCGGGCCTGGCTGGCGGAGGCGCTTGTGGCACCGCGGGTGTTCGTCTGGCAGCAGCCGTTTCGCTGGAACGCGGTGCCGGACTGTCTGGCGCCGCAAACCGACGTGCGCGGCCGGCGCGGCATTGTCTTCATCCACGGCTTTGTCTGCAACCGGGGCTTCTGGAACCCCTGGCTCTTTCGGCTGCGCCAGAGCGGCCACGCGTTTGCGGCGGTCAGCCTGGAGCCGGTGTTCGGCTCCATCGAGGACTACGTGCCGCTGGTTGAGGCGGCGGTGCAGCGCGTGACGGCCGCCACCGGCGAGCCCCCGGTGCTGATCTGCCACAGTATGGGCGGCCTGGCCGCGCGCGCCTGGCTGCGCGCGCAGCAGGCCGATGCGCGCGTGCACCACGTCATCACCATCGGCACGCCGCACCACGGCACCTGGCTGGGCCGTTTCAGCCCCACCGCCAACGGCCAGCAGATGGCGCTGCACAGCGCCTGGCTCCGGCAACTGGCCCGCGATGAACCCGCGCAGCGCAGCCAGCGCTTCACCTGCTACTACTCCAACTGCGACAACATCGTGCTCCCGACCTCGGTCGCCACGCTGCCGGGCGCCGACAACCGCCTGGTGCCGGGGGTGCCGCATGTGGCCCTGGCGTTTGACCAGCGGGTGATGAGCGAGGCGCTGGCGATCGCGGGT
>Ga0210129_1000049_pt1 | contig 29590 bp, 21 predicted proteins | sample WestPond_Cattail_2_FD_185582 | JGI IMG/M metagenome (GOLD analysis project Ga0210129, IMG submission 185582) | Wetland microbial communities from the San Francisco Bay, California, USA, that impact long-term carbon sequestration -... | ecosystem: Environmental > Aquatic > Marine > Wetlands ... | reverse complement strand
ATTTTGTTGCTTACCTTTGCATGCAAAATAATTAGTTGATAATATGACATATATAGAAGTTCCGGAATCAAGCGAACATAGACAATTACCGTTTTATTTTGCTGTTGAGGAATATGTAGCCCGACATTTTACGGATGATGAATATTTCTTTATCTGGCAGGTGGAACCTACGGTTATGCTCGGACGTAACCAACTGTTGGAGAATGAAATAAACAAGGACTATTGCAATCAACACGGAGTGCATATCTTTCGCCGAAAGAGTGGCGGCGGATGCGTGTATTCCGATGGCGGATGCCTGCAATTCTCATATATAACTTCCGATGAAGGTGTGAATTTTGCTTTTGACAGATATATCCGCATGGTGGCAATGGTACTTCAAAGATTAGGTGTGGATGCTAAGTCGGCAGGACGTAATGATATTACCGTTGTAGGTAAAAAAGTTGCTGGAACGGCTTTTTATCGTGTTCCCGGACGTAGCGTATTACACAATACATTACTTTTTAATACGAATTTGGAGGAACTTGTACGTTGTATCACTCCTTCCAATGAAAAACTGATAAGCAAAGGTGTGGAGTCGGTAAGGCAACGTGTTACTAATATTTGCGAATATACTTCGCTCAATATTAATGAACTTGTACGGCAAGTGCGCAAACAACTTTGCGGTGATAAGGTCAGGTTATTGACAGCTGAGGATATGGCAGGAGTGTCGGAGATTGAACGCGTGTTTGCTTCGGACAATTTTGTATATGGTAATAATCCTAAATATACCGTCTTTAAAAAGCTACATACTGAAAGTGTTGGTGAAATAGAAGCGCACGTTGAATTGAAAAATGATGTCATTAAAGATTTGAATTTAACCGGTGACTATTTCCTTATAGGTGATTTAGACCAAGAATTAATAGGTCGTTTGCATAATGTGCCGTTTAACCGCGAATCGGTGGCAACGGCACTTAACGGTTTGGATATGAGTTCTATTATCAGAAATCTTACTACAGAACGTTTCTTGCGATTGCTTTTCGGACGCTCACCGCATTTGGCAAAGCCTGAGTGGTTGAAAATAAGTATTGCATCAAATCGCAGATATGTGGATACAAAGCGCGTGATAGAACTGCACAAGCTTCATACCATTTGTACCAGCGGACGTTGCCCGAATCAATCGGAGTGTTGGGGGGCCGGTACTGCAACATTTATGATTGGCGGTGAGATATGCACGCGTTGTTGTCGCTTTTGCAACACGTTGAGCGGAAGACCTCTTCCTCTCGATAATGCAGAACCGGAACGTGTTGCGGAATCGGTAAGATTGTTGAATCTTAAATATGTAGTGATTACATCGGTAGACAGAGATGATTTACCCGACCTTGGTGCGGCTCATTGGGTTAATACGATACTGGCTGTAAGGAAAATAAATCCCGAAACTGCGATAGAAGTATTAATACCGGATTTTCAAGGTATAGCCGAACTTATCGACAAAGTGTTGGAAGCAAAGCCTGATGTTGTGTCACACAATATGGAGACAGTTCGACGCTTGACGCCAAACATACGTAGCGTTGCCCAGTATGAATGCAGTTTGGAAGTGTTACATGAAATATCAAAGCATGACACGAAGTGCAAAACAGGCATAATGGTTGGGCTTGGTGAGACTGTGGCCGAGGTAGAAGAACTTATGGATGATGTGCGTGCAGTAGGATGTGACATAATCACAATAGGACAATATTTGCAGCCTACCTACCATCATGTACCGGTGTCAGCGTACATTACGCCGGAACAATTCGATAAATACAGAGAAACAGCTTTGTCAAAAGGATTTTCAGTTGTGGAAAGTGGACCGCTTGTTAGGTCGTCATACCATGCTGAGCGTGCATTTCGTTAATTATTTTTTGTGTTTCATAAGGAATTCGGCATAGTTCCAATCGTCCATAGTGTCCAGGTCGACGCTCGCAGATTGAGGCATAACGTATTTTTTATTTTTGGTAAATGCAGATAAAGGCTTTGCTTTAAGAGCTTCAACATTCATTATATATACTGCGCCGTTATATTCATAAACCTTAGGACAGTCTTGGCGACGAGTGAAGTTGCCTTGAAGAATATGTTTTAGGTAACCTCGTTCGTCTTCTTGAAACATGATGTAATATGGATTAGTCTTGACTTCGTTAACTGAAACAACCATGTCGCAATCTGGGGTGTAAAGAGATATCGCTTCACTAATATGTAGTGCCGTGCGGAAGGGGGATGTGGGCTGCAACAGTACAACTACGTCATAATGCCGTCCCTGCTTTTCGAAAAAGTCAATGGCATGCATGATAACTTCATATGAGCCTGAACTGTCGCGCGCCAGTTCGTCGGGACGCTTGAACGGTACTCTTAGTCCGTAATCTTCGCATACTTTGATTATTGTATAATCGTCGGTGCTAACACATATATCGCGGTCGTCTGCTATTTGTCGGGCAGCATCGATAGTATAACAAATAAGCGGTTTGCCGTTAAGCAATTTTCTGTTTTTATATAGTATTCCCTTTGAGCCTCCGCGTGCCGGGATAAGATATAATGCTTTCATTGATTTTAAGTTTTCTTTATGAATTTAATGAATTCTTGTGCCTTTTTATAATCCTCAGGCTTACCTATGTCTATCCAATAGCCGACAATGGGGAAGTATGTAACACGTTTACCTTCGTTGATTAATTGTTGCATCAGGTCGGTGGCATCGCAATACTTATTTTTAGGCATGGCTTTCAGTATGCTGCTTTTGATAAGGTATATGCCTGCGTTGGAATAATATGTGTAAGTCGGTTTCTCTTCAAATGAAGTGATAAGAGAATCTTCGGTGTTCATTACGGCGTAGGGGATCGCTACGTTATATGGAATGGAAGCCACTGCCATGTCGGCGTCACTTTCGATAAAATGAATGTAAAACTCTTCAAAGTCGATGTTGGTAAAGAGGTCGGAATTCATAATGAGGACAGTGTCGTTGTGGTAATCTTTTAATTTGCTTACTGCTCCGATAGTACCTAACGGACAGTCTTCTTCGATATATGAAATGTTGATGTCGCGAGTTGAGCCGTCTTTAAAATAATCTTTTATTTGTTCTCCCAAATAACGAATGGAAAATGTAATATGGTCAATCCCGTATTGTTTCATGCGGTCTACATTGTATTCGACTATAGGTTTATCGCCTAACTTAAGTAATGGCTTCGGAGTAGTATCTGTGTAAGGACGAAGCCTTTCACCACGTCCACCAGCCATAATTACTGCATCAACCGGTAATAAACTGTAAGTTGTACTAAAGTCGATTACTTTAATTATTTTCTTATCGACGCTTAAATAAGGAACAAGTCTGATAAGTTTTTTCTTTATATTTCTTATGTAATCAGGTGACGAATGTTCGGTATCAAGATAACAAAAATTCCTTAAACATATTTTTGAAACATGGGCATCTAATGATACACCGTTTAACAGTCCGCGGCGGACATCACCGTCTGTGAGTGTCCCGATAACTTGTTCGCTATCGTTGATGACAAACAATGTTTGTGCAGCTGCTTGGTTTAACAGCTCTAAAGCCTTACGGATGCTGTCTTTTTCAAATATAATGTTTATCATAAATCGTAAAAATGTTTGATAGTTAAACCTTCAAGCGGATAAACTTTAATTTTTTCGAATATGCGGTTGGCCGTATCAGGTTGCTCGTAAGGATTTACAGCATTGGCAAAACGCGTGGCATTATTATGTCCTAATGCCTCTGTAAAAGCTTTGTTGATTGAGGGAAGAGTCGGTTTACAGTTTATAATACTTTCAGCTTGCAATCTTCCTTTTTGTCGGTTACCTATATTAATAGTAGGTATATGGAATGACGGTACTTCAATAATGCCGCTTGATGAATTGCCTACAACTACTTTTACATATTGCAAAGCCGATAGATATCGTAAATAGCCTAAAGATTTGAACACTATTGCTTTTTGAGGATGTGCCAAAACATATTCATTAATTAATTTGATAATGATATGTCCCCCCGAATCGGAGTTGGGCATGGTGAAGATTATGTTTAACGGCTGTCCGTCCAAGGCTTCCAATAGAGCTTTGCATTGCGATTCGGCCGTCAGTTCTTCAATCGTTACAGGATGAAAAGTGACTAATGCCGTAGGTTTATTCATTTTGAAGTTAATGCTTTCTTCAAATTCAGCAAGAGTCATTAATCGTGTATGATGAATATTGTCAATGCCGATGTTGCCTACGTTCCACACGCGCTCTGGTTGTTCGCCCAATTGAATTACACGTTTACGGTAAACTTCAGTAGTGGGGAAGTGGAGATGGCTCATTTTTGTTATGCTGTGGCGAATAGCATCATCGTATGCTCCTTCTGTAATGTCACCACCAGAAATATGAGCAACCGGGATACGGAAGATCAGTGCTGCTTCTACTGCTCCGAGTATCTCATAACGGTCGCCTAACACGACAATCAAATCGGGACATAAATCTGTATATGCATCGGCAAAACCTATAACACCGAGACCGAGCGACTTAACAGTAGCAGCCGTAGAATCACCTGATAGCAGCATGTCAATTTTTTTATCAATGGCAAATCCGTCGTTTTCTATATCTTTATATGTGAGTCCGAATTCAGGTGAAAGATGCATGTTTGTGACAATGATTTGTAGTTGCAAATCCCTATCGTCACGCACCATTTTCATGAGTCTGCTCATAAGCCCGTATTCTGCTCTTGTGCCGGTGATAAAGCAAATCTTTCTTTTCCCCATAATCAATTATATTTCTATTAATTCATCTTCTTTGAAATCACGAGGTGCGGTACGTCCTATAACTTCGTTCCAACGCATCGGAGAAATACCGTTACCCGGACGTTTCACTGTAAGATTATCAGCTGTGAACTTTTCTCCTTTCTTTATAGCAACGGCAGCGATGAGGCTTTTGCGCGCAACAATCATATTCTTTGCTTCCGAAGGAGATACTTGCTTAATAGAGCTGCCTAATGCCAGTTCTATATGGCGAATGCCGTCAACCATTTGCTTTAACTCGGAAGGTTCAAGAGACGCTTTATGATCCGGTCCCGGCAAATTGCGGTCGAGCGTAAAATGCTTTTCTATTATTGTAGCACCCATGGCAACAGCGGCAATAGGCACTTCAATTCCTTTGGTATGATCGGAGTAACCGATTTTCAATCCGAAGGCTTCGCGCATTGTTTGCATGGCACGTAGATTTACATCGCCGTATGGAGTAGGGTATTCTGTGTTGCAATGCAATAAAGTGATTTGTTCTTCTTTAAGTCCATTGTCCGTTAATACTTTTATTGCAGCTTCGATGTCTTCAAGATTGCTCATTCCCGTACTCATCACCACAGGTTGATGCAAGCGGGCAATCTTTGTGAGATATGGCAGATTTGTGATTTCTCCGGAAGGAATCTTCCAGAAGTCCATATTTAAAGGTGCAAGTACATCAATTGATTCAAGATCGAACGGAGTGGAAATAAATCTTATTTCCTGCTCGTCACAATATTTTTTTAATGGGGCGTATGCGGTAAGCGGAAGGTGTATGGCACGGCACATGTCAAGTTGTGATTCTCCTTTTTTAGTTGTGCCTAATTGATATTCGGCCTTAGGCGCATAGCGTGAAATAACCGATTCGGGATTAGCTGTTTGGAATTTCACATAATCGGCTCCCGATTGCCTCGCTGCCACAACCAACTTTTTGGCCAATTCATAATCGCCGTTATGGTTTACTCCGGCTTCTGCAATGATAATAACCTTCTGCATAATATTTACTTTTTAAGAAGATGATCCGTAATTTCTTTCCAATTGTCATTAAGAGTAATAGCGCGATCATCAATCCAAACATCACCTACAGGTTTGCCCATCATTAATTGGTGATACTTCACTCCGTGGGCTTTTAACCATGCAGTTGTCATTTCCCATTCCATCCATGTACGTGCCGAATATATAATAATGGTATTACCTGCGTCGTAAAGTCTGTTTATACTCTCTACGGCGTTGGGCTTCGGCTCAGCCAGGCATCGGCTGTATGTACGCATTTCCTGGCATATTGTGCCGTCAAGGTCAATGATGATTTGCATGAAATATAACTTCTTTATAATATCTTGTCATTAATGTATTTTCTTCCCAGTCATCATAAGGCAACAATCCGTCGCCTTTATATTCTGAAAGAATGTATTTTGGTATGTTGGCACCGGCTTCGATACTTGCTATAACACCACCTCCTAAACGTGGATTTATTTCCATTACATACGTTTGGTTCGCATCTTTGTCGCGTATGTATTGAATAGTTATCGGTCCGAAAAAGCCTCCGCTATGAAGGATTTTCCTTGACAATGTAATGAGTTCGTCGTCGCGTTTGGTTATCGAATTCATTACTTCTCCTCCGGCGGTTTCCAATCTTATACGTGGTACAATGGAGATAATTTCGCCATTGCCTGCTACATAGCAATCAACGGTATATTCTTCTTTGTTGCTGATATATTTTTGAATAATATAATCATTCTTGTTTTCAATGTCGTACCATTGTGATTTGTCGGTGATAACTTCTATGCCTTTTGATGCCGAACCTGTACGTGGTTTGATAATGACGGGGAACGGTAGAGTTTCAGCAGCCGTGAAGCTTGGCGGAGCAGGTATTTGATGTTGGTTGAACCAACGCTCGGAACGAAGTTTATCAAACATAGTTTGGCAAAGCTCGAGTGTGCTGCATGGTATAAACACGGTTGTAAGAATATCCTTCAATCTGGCAGCCACTTCGACGGCAGGGTCGACGAAAGGTAAAATGATGTGTATATGGTTGTCTTCGATTACTTCGGCGAGATGCTTAAAAAGGTCGTCGTCTTTCCATCTCCTCCCGATGATAACGGTTCCCACACTGGCAATTGGAACGGAGTTAGTCAGTTCATAAGAAAAGATATGGATATTAAACTCCATTTCTTTGCCGCTTTCGATAAAGTGGTTGGCAACCGATACCCTTTTTGCTCCACCGAGAAATAATATGTTGACATCTTTATTCATAATCTTACGCTACTCGGAATGTTTACAACACGGTCTTCAAGATATTCTGCATTAGTTAAATCGCCACATTCGCAATGCTCGAACATCGGCAGTTTATTCATCAAGCGCCATATAGGACGAGTCATAACTCCATTGCTGTTGCTGTATTCAAGAAATTTATCACGCTCTTTGCGGTTGTCCAAAATTATGACATTCAACCAATAGTTCGATTCCGTGCCAGGAGAATCATAGAAGAAATTGATTCCGATTTTATCGAAATATTTTTTATACAAGGCTGCCAATTCTCTTTTCTTTTTCAGAAACAATGGAAGCTCTTCCAATTGTGCACATCCTAAAGCTGCGTTGATATTAGGCATACGATAATTGTAGCCGATAGCATCGTGAACGAATTCCCACGGGTGCGGCACTTTAGCTTGTGTGGAGATATGTTTAGCCCATTCACCTAATTTTATATCATTGAATAGCAACATACCTCCACCGCCGGTGGTTATCGTCTTGTTGCCGTTGAAACTTAAACATCCCACTTTCCCGAATATACCTGTATGTTTACCTTTGTAGCGGGAACCTATGCTTTCGGCCGCATCTTCAACTAACTCCAAATGATATTTGTTGCATACATCCACTATTTCATCTATATGTACCGGATGACCGAATGTGTGCATAGGTACACAAGCTTTGATTCGTCTACCTGTACTCTTATTATATAATGTATCACCTCTCAATTCGGCATGGCTTTTTATCCATTCTTCCATCTTTGAAGGTGACAATCCCATAGTATCTTTATCAACATCAATAAATACGGGATAAGCGCCACAATAACTTAATGCATTACAAGTGGCAATAAACGTGAGCGGTTGCGTCAGCACTTCGTCTTCACGTTCCACTCCTACAAGCATCAAAGCCAAGTGGATGGCATTAGTACCGTTTACACAGACTACAGCCTTTTTAGCTCCGGTATATTCTGCTATTTCTTTCTCAAATCTATCAACAAACGGACCTACACTTGACACGAATGTAGAATCGATACATTCATCCAAATATTTCTTTTCATTCCCGTGGAAACAAGGATTATGAAGCATTACACGCTCTGTTTGTTCAGGGAATAAACTCTTGATATATTTTACTATCTCGTCAAACATTGTAAATATAACTTTTATACATTTTCAGATTTTCTTTGTTGCTGAACCAGTCTATGGTCTCTTGCAAACCGCGGCGTATATCGTACTCCGGTTCAAAACCTGCTAATTTCTTTATCTTTGTATTATCGCCCCATAACCGGAAAACTTCCGATCCTTTTGGACGCAAACGCTGTCCATCTTCTATAAAATTGACATCGGCATGCATCAACTCAGCAATTGTTTTAAGTGTATCGCGCATTGATATTTCATAATTGCTGCACACATTGACTTCTTGACCTATTGCCTCGTTACATTGCGAAAGCAAATAGAAACCGCGACAGGTATCTTTTACAAAATTGAAATCACGTGTCGGCGTCAAGTCGCCTAATTTAATCTCTTTTGCCCCGTTGAGGATTTGTGTTATGATTGTGGGAATAATTGCCCGTGCGCTTTGACGCGGACCGTAAGTATTAAACGGACGAACAATGACAACCGGTAGGTTGAACGTATTATAAAAGCTCATTGCCATTGCATCGGCACCTATCTTAGTTGCCGAATAAGGAGATTGAGGTTGCTTCGGATGTTTTTCATCAATAGGTACATATTGTGCAGTCCCGTATACTTCGCTGGTGGAAGTGATAAGCAAACGGCGAACACAGTTTTCCTTTGCAGCCTGGCAAATGTTAAGCGTACCTTTTATGTTGGTATCTACATAACTGTCGGGTGCAATATATGAATAAGGTATGGCAATAAGTGCTGCCAAATGAAAAATGGTATCAATGCCTTTGGAAATATGGCGTACGAAATTCGGGTCACGAACGTCACCACATACAACTTCAAGTTCAGGGTTATGTATTTGCTCAAGCCATCCCCAATTATTGAAGGAGTTATATTGTGATAATGCTCTGACATGAAAACCTTTCGATAGCAATAATTCCGTAAGGTGTGAACCGATAAAACCATCGGCACCGGTTACCAAAACATTTTTTTTCTCACTCATATTTTTAAATCTTTTTTCTTTCGAAGGCATCTATATAAGAACCTTCGGTTATATTGTAAATTTTAATTCCAATCTTTTTTGCATAATGCTCAATAATGTGATAGGACTTAAATGTAATATATAAATTATAGAGCATATTATGTAGATGATAAGTTTCAGGATATGCGCTTCCTGTTTTCTGGTCATAAAAGTGTTGAAAGTTTTCGTACAAGCGATTATCATCACCTATATATATATCACGTAACCAAGAATGGTCGGCACCTGCTACATATATATTTCGCGGCTTTAATCTTAGTGCCGTCATGATTGCTGGAATCAACACGTTACGAGGACGAGGAAGTCCCAAGTTTTCATCGAAAGCCCAATGACTAAACCAATTGAACCCTTCAACAGGCGTCATATTAAAATACTCGAATTTAATATTCGGACGTTTATGCAATTTTAGTCTCCATGTCGGGTCGCTTTTAGCTGTAGCAGGAATAAAAAGTGTCATATCCCAATCGGTCTTGGCAGCCAATGTATCAAATAACCTATTGCAATGTACAGGATCTTTGAAAAAGGCTTTGTCGGCAACGATATAGTATTGAGGTCTGATGCTTGTATAATAGTCAGATAATACGGCATAATTTACAGCGATCAGGTCCTTGTCTTCCAAAAAATCTTTATGAGTCTCAATAAGAGTTTTCAGAGAAGGTCCATTGCCTAAAACAACACAATCCCTCTCCTCAGTTTTATTGATGGAATTGTTATGGACGGATCTTGACAATAAAGCAATTTTGAAGAAACTTAATATTGTTTCGCCTAATTTTGACAAGCTATCTTCGATAATATTAATGTAAGATTCATTATTCATGAACGTTCTTTATTTATTTTGTTACAAATTTACTACTTTTGTGGAAACATTCAACTATGCGGGTATTAATAATTAATACGTCTGAGCGAATAGGAGGAGCGGCAGTAGCATCTTATCGCTTAATGGAAGCTTTGAAAAGCAATGGCATTAAGGCAAAAATGCTTGTGCGTGATAAACAAACCGATCAAATTACGGTTGCTTGCCTGCATCCTACATGGAAAAATAAATTTAAATTCGTTTGGGAACGTTTTGTAATTTGGAAACATAATCATTTTTCTAAAGATAATTTGTTTGCCGTGTCAATAGCCGACACAGGAGTTGATGTCACTTCATTACCTGAATTTATGGAAGCTGATGTTATACATTTGGCATGGATTAATCAGGGTATGCTCTCTTTGAAAAATCTACAAAAAATTTTCAATTCAGGCAAATCTGTAGTTTGGACTATGCACGATATGTGGCCTTGTACCGGTATTTGCCACCATGCGCGCGGATGTGAGAAATACCAAAGCGAATGTCATGATTGCCCTTTCTTATATAAAGGTGGTGGGGCTAATGATTTATCGCATAAAGTGTTTTTAAAGAAAAGGAATATATATAAAAATGCCAATGTCACTTTTGTTGCGTGTAGTAAATGGCTCACATCATTGGCAGAAAAGAGCGTGTTGCTTGAAGGACATAATGTGATAAACATCCCGAACACGATCAGTACCTATGTGTTTCATCCTGAAGACAAACGCGTTGCACGTGAACATTGTCATTTACCTCAAGATAAGAAATTAATTCTATTCGGTTCTGTGAAGATTTCCGATAAGCGAAAAGGCATCGATTATTTAATTGAAGCTTGTCAGAAATTATCTAAGCAGCACCCTGAAACATTGCAACAAGTTGAGGTAGTTGTGTTTGGTCATCATTCGGATCAATTGCGTGAGAGTTTGCCATTCCCTGTAAAAGTGTTGAATTTTGTGAGTGATGAGCGCAAATTGAAAGATATTTATAATGCAGTTGATGTTTATGTCACTCCTTCGCTTGAAGAGAATCTGCCAAATATGATTATGGAATCGATGGCGTGCGGTACGCCTTGTGTCGGATTTAATGTCGGAGGTATACCTGAGATGATAGACCATCAACAAAACGGATATGTAGCACAATATAAATCAGCCGATGATTTTGCTGCCGGCATATATTGGAGCATTTACGCAGCCGATGCGGCACAGTTAAGCAAAGCTTGTGTACATAAAGTAATCACAAACTATTCTGAAGTAACGGTGGCTCAACAGTATATACATATATATAATCAAATAACCGATAATTATGCCTAATCCTAAATTTAGTATCATCACTGTTACATATAATGCGGCGGACGTTTTGGAAAGAACTATCAAAAGCGTTATTGCGCAAAGTTATGACAATTATGAGTATATATTGATTGACGGGCAATCAAAAGATAATACTATGGATATTGTCAATCAATATCGAAATTATTTTGCTCAGATTGTGAGTGAACCGGATCATGGTATTTATGATGCGATGAATAAGGCTACTCGTTTGGCTACAGGCGATTTTTTATGTTTTCTGAATGCCGGTGACAAAATGCATGACCAAAATACTCTTAAACTTGCCGTCTATTCCATACATGGTAATAAATTACCCGATATTATATATGGCGAGACTATAATTGTAAATAAAAAAGAGGAAATAATCGGTATGCGCCGCTTGTCAGCTCCAAGTTCATTAAGGTGGACAAGTTTTAAAACAGGCATGCGTGTATGTCATCAAGCCTTTTGGGCGAATAAAGAAAAAGTAGTCCCTTATAATTTGACATATCGTTTTTCAGCTGATTTTGATTGGTGCATAAGAGTGATGAAAAGGTCGAGAGTAATGCACAATACACACCTTATATTAATAGACTATCTAAAAGAAGGAGCCACTACCCGTAATCATAAGGCTTCACTAAACGAACGGTTCCGCATCATGTCACATCATTATGGCTTATTTACTACAATTTTATGCCATTTCTGGTTCGTAGTACGTTTAATGTTTAAAAAAGTCGTATAGGTTAGTAACCCATTCTTAAAGAATTGTACTTTGTAGGCGTTTAGTTAAATAAAATATTTAATTAAGCCTCGGTTTCGTTTTTGCCGGTATAAATATTTTTATCAAAAATGATACAATTAATATCATATAGTTAATCTAAATATAACAAGATATTTAAAATGTTTATGTTGTATAATATGTTTTTGAGAATATATTGTAATAAAATTGTTATTAATTGATAATTAAAAGAAAATATTTTATTAAATATTTGTTTGATAATAAATATGTTTCTATATTGCAGTCGGAATTAAAATAATAAATACAACATTCTATTGGCAAATACTCTAAAAGTAATTTTTGATATGTTGACTTTTAACTAAGATATAATGATAAATAAAATAAAGAATATATGGGGATGAATAGGTTTTTAAAATTTTTGTCCATTGCATTTTGTGGATTGTGTATGGCATTTCCTATGCATAGTAATGTAAAAGTACACTGTGATTCGTCTAAACAAATTAATTTAAGATTTAAAGGCGGAAAATTTAAGATCGTACAGTTTACGGATTTGCATTGGATAAGCGGCAAAAGTTATGAACGGACAAATGATAGCACTATTGCGCTAATGGAAAGTGTTATAGGAAGAGAACATCCTGATTTTGTAATAATTACCGGTGATGTGGTCGTTTCTTCCGGCGCTGAAAAAGGATGGGATGAAGTGACTAAACCGATGATTGATGCAAGAGTCCCTTTTGCAATAACATTTGGAAATCATGATCCTGAAAGTGATATGACGAAAGAACAAATATTAAAGAAGTTACAATCAATGCCTTATAATGTAACTTATAATGCTGATGATAAAATTTCGGGAGTTGGAAATTGCACTCTTCCTGTTATGTCGTCTGACGGAAATGATTATAAATGGATTCTTTATTTGTTTGATTCTCATGATTACCCTAAAAATAGAATGTTTGGATATTATGATTGGATAAAGAATGATCAAATCCAATGGTACCGTGATATGAGAGATTTTTATATAAGTAAAGCAGGAAAAGTGTTGCCGTCTGTGGCTTTTTTCCACATTCCTTTACCGGAATATACAACTGATTTGGGTATTTCTTCTATGATTGGTAATAAGAATGAGGATGTATGTTGTCCTAACATGAATTCCGGACTTTTCTCATCATTTATTGAAAAGAGAGACGTACTTGGCGTTTTCACAGGTCATGATCATAATAATGATTATTTGATAGACCTTAATGGCGAAATTTCTCTTGCTTACGGCAGAAAGACAGGATATAATGCTGCCTATGCTGAAGTGCTACCAAGAGGTGCCAGAGTTATTACTTTAAACGAATATGAAAGAAGTTACAATACATATATAATTACTTTGTCCGGTAGGAAAGAATATAATTATACTTTTGAGCAGAAAGCACACTCTTATCCAACTGTTGAGGGGACATTTATTCAGGACTGGCTTGTTAAAGATTGGGATGATGCAAGATGGCAAAAAGAATTAAATGTTTTAAAGAGCGTGGGCATTAATTATTTAATTCTTGCGCCTTCCGTCAATGTTAACAAGGTAGGTAAAGTGAAATATATATATCCGAGTATATATAGTAAAAAGTCTGAAAGATATTCAAAAGATTTGATTGATATATGTTTAAGTAATGCTAAGAAGGCAGGAGTAAAAGTTTTTATCGGCTTGAACATGAGCGATAAATGGTGGTCTGCGAATTTCTCGGAAAATTGGCTTTACAAGCAAATGGCAGATGGAAATAAAATAGCCGATGAGTTAGTGTCGAAGTATAAAAATAAATATGGAGATACAATGTATGGATGGTATTGGCCATGGGAAGTTGATAATGCACATGCAGTAAGTGCTGAAAATCAGGCTGTATTGGCTAAGGCTATTAATATAGATTTAGACCATTTAAACGAGATAACTCCGAGTATGCCTTTCATGATGTCTCCATATATGAATTCAAAGTCGGGAATGGCAGATGACAACTGTAAGATGTGGTCGGCTATTTTGTCTAAAGTCCATTTTAAAAATGGAGATATCTTCGCACCGCAAGATGGTGTTGGCGCAGGAGGTTTGAATGTTGACCAACTTTCCAGATGGTTTGAAAAGATACGACAAGCTGTTAATACAAAATCCGGATTAAAACTTTGGGCTAATGTAGAATCATTTGATTCTCGTTTTTGGACAAGTGCTCCTCTTTCTCGTTATATACGACAATTAGATAAGGTAAATTCTTATGCTAATAAAATAATAACATTTGCTTATTCGCATTATTATAGTCCTTATCAAGTTAATAAGCAATATAATGATGTGTATGCCAGGTATAGTTCTTCCGGTGTACTCCCTGATATATCTACACCTTCACCAATATCGGATTTGAAGGTTATTAGTGAAGTAAAGTCTGTCGTTTTAAAGTGGAAATCTCCAAACGATAAGAAAAATGTAGCTGGATATTATGTATATAAAGATGGCGTTTTGATTGGTAATATTCAAAAGGATGTTGATGGTCAGAATATAGAATTTATTGATAAGAATAAATCGAAAAATTGTTTGTATGAAGTCTCTTCATATAATGTGACAGGCAATGAATCTGAAAAAGTAAAAACACTGCGATGAAAAAAGTTAGTACATTTTTGATGCTATTGTTTGTCATAATATTTTCGGCAAATGCTAAGAGCATATATAAAACAATAACATTAGAAGAACTGAAAGATAAGGTAGCCGGCGGTTGGGCTGGCAAGATGATTGGCGTTTCTCGCGGACACTTAATGGAATATAAAGCATGTGGAAAAATGTTTGACGAAGATATTCCATGGACTTCTGATATGGTGAAAGAATCTCTTCAGGAAGATGATTTATATGGACAGATAAATTTGATGATGACAATGGAAAAATATGGCTTAAATGTTTCAACAACAAAATTGGCTGAAGATTTGGCTAATGCAAAGTTCTCGCTGTGCCATGCAAATTTACAATGCCGTAAGAATTATATTGACGGCATTATGCCCCCATTGTCCGGCAGTCCTAAATATAACATGCACGCTGATGACATAGATTTCCAAATAGATGCTGATTTTATAGGATTCATGAATCCGGGAATGCCGCTCTCTTCTGCTAAAATGTGTAATCTGATAGGTCGTATGATGGCATACGGAGATGGTTTATACGGTGGAATTTTTATTTCTTCAATGCATTCTTTGGCTTTTTTAAATAACGATCCTGAACGGCTAGTTGTTGAGGCTTTAAAAACTATTCCGGCAGGAAGTTCTTATGCTAAATGCATAGGTGATGTTATAAGCCAGTATAGAGCAAATTCAGATGATTGGCAAAAAACATGGCATTATATTTGGAACAAATGGGGGAATATAGATATATGTGTTCCTTTTATGGATTTTGATATTGATGCTAAAATCAACGGGGCTTTTATTGCAATCGGATTACTTTATGGGCATGGCGACTTTGATAAAACGATGCGAATAACTATCGGTTGCGGACAGGATACAGATTGTAACTCTTCGAATGTGACAGCTATTTTAGGCGTAATGAAAGGATATTCCAATATACCTGATGTATATAAATCATGTATTCCTTCAATGTCAAATGATGATTTTTCTTATACTACTTATTCGTATAATAAGACTGTTGCGCAAACTATGGCCTTTTTAAATGAGAATGTTAAAGTAAATGGAGGAAGAATAGACGGAGATGTTTATACGATTAAAACGCAAGAACCCTGTTTTAAAGGTAAGTTGGAACAATCTTTTCCAAATATGTATATGAATTACTTTTTTCAGGTAAAAGACTCTGCACAATGGAGTTTCAAAGGTAATTGGCAGAATTTTATTTATGGTGACGGTGATCCTGATTTGTTTAAAATGACAAATGAACCGGGAGCATCAATGGAAATACCGTTTAACGGTACAGGTGTAACTGTTTTAGGTAGTTGGAATGTTGATGGTGGACGTGCCAATGTATATGTTGATGGTAGATTTGTTGAAAAGATTGATACGTATTACCGCGAAGATGCTGGTAAATATAATGATAATCGTTCGCACATTTTTCATATTTTAGGTTTGAAACCCGGCAAACATTCTTTGCGCTTAGTCGTAACGGATGACAATAATCCTAAATCCATAGGACACAAAATATGGATAGAAAGGATTGTTGTTTATAATACAAGAAATAGTTAATCATATTGCTATGTTAAATAGAAGAAGTTTTTTAAGAAATGTTCTTGCGGCATCATCATTGGTGGTCGGTCAAAAGGCACTTGCTTCTGAAGAACATTTAAGGAATGTTGTGCTGCCCGGTTACGAACAATCAAATAAAAGGACAAATGATTTTTCTACGCCGGGAGCTTTTCAAGGAATGCCTATAAAAGCGACATTCCTTGATGAGATAAGTTGGGACATACCTCATCAAAATTGGGGAGTAAAAGAATGGGATAATGATTTCAAGGCTATGGTTAGGATTGGAATCAATACTGTAGTAATGATTCGTGCCGGCTTGGGGCGTTGGATCGCATCTCCATTTCAATGTTTATTGAAGGAAGAAGAAGTATATTATCCTCCTGTTGACTTGGTAGAAATGTTTCTGACTTTGGCTGACAAATATAAATTACAATTCTATTTTGGCATGTATGATTCTGGTAAGTATTGGCAAGAGGGACTTTATCAGAGAGAGATTGATTTAAATTTACATTTAATTGATGAGGCTTGGGCTAAATATGGTCATCATAAGTCTTTTAAAGGTTGGTATTTGTCTCAGGAGATAAGTCGCAGGACTAAGAATATGTCAAAAGTTTATGCAGAGGTTGGTAAGCATGCCAAGGAGGTTTCCGGAAATCTAACTACTTTGATTTCTCCTTATATTCATGGAGTGAAGACAGATCAGGTAATGGCTGGAGATAAACCTATCACAGTAAAAGAACATGAGGAAGAGTGGAATGAGATATTAAGTAATATAAGTGGGGCTGTTGATATTTTAGCTTTTCAGGATGGACAAGTTGATTATAATGAACTATATGATTATCTTGTCGTAAACAAGAAGTTGGCTGACAGGTATAAAATGAAATGCTGGACAAATATTGAATCGTTTGATAGAGATATGCCTATTCGTTTTCTCCCAATAAAGTGGGGAAAGCTTTTATTAAAATTGGAGGCTGCACGAAAGGCCGGAATGGAGAATGCAATTACTTTTGAATTCTCTCATTTTATGAGCCCTAATTCAAGTTATACACAAGCCGGACACTTGTATAATCGTTATTGTGAACATTTTAAAATATAATGTTTGATTAAATAATGAAAAATGGTATGAAGAGGCTGTTATTTATTTGTTTTTGTTTATTATTGCCTTTTGCTTCTCTAGATGCATCAAGTAAGAGCACTAATGTCGATGTATTAGTGGCTGGCGGTGGAACGAGCGGAGTTACGGCAGGTATACAATCGGCACGTATGGGAGTAAAAACTTTAATTTTATCTGAATTTGATTGGCTTGGCGGAATGTTGACATCAGCTGGTGTTAGTGCCGTAGATGGTGATTATCGCTTACCTTCCGGCTTATGGGGTGAATTCCGTGATAGTTTATTTGTTCGCTATGGAAACTTAAAAGCGTTGAAGACTGGGTGGGTGAGTAATATCCTCTTTGAGCCGTCAATTGGTAACAAGATCTTTCATAATATGGGTGAAAAAGAAAATAATTTCCTTTCATTATGGGTGAACTGTCATATCTCTTCAGTGACCCATCATCCAGGTGGTTGGAAAGTAACGATTATTAAAGACCATAAATATGTTGCAACTATTAATGCAAAGATTTTCATTGATGCTACAGAATTGGGCGATGTAGCAAAAATGTGTGGTGTTGGATATGATATAGGAATGGAAAGTCGTTATGATACTAAAGAAAACATCGCTCCAGAAAAGAAAAATGATATTGTCCAAGATCTTACTTATGTTGCTATTTTAAAGGATTACGGTCATGATGTAAGCATGCCAATGCCAGTAGGCTATAATAAAGAAGATTTCATTCGTTGTTGCAAGAGTGGGTTATGCCCGGATAGTTTGGTAAAAACTGATGCATCATCGCCTGAAATGTTAATAACTTACGGGCAACTCCCAAATCATAAATATATGATTAATTGGCCGGGTTTCGGTAATGATTATTATGTTAATCTTATTGAGATGACACCAGAAATACGAGAAAATGAACTTGTAAAGGCAAAGCAACATACGCTTTGTTTTGTATATTTTATTCAACACGAACTGGGTTTCAAGCAATTGGAATTGGCTGATGATGAATTCACTACGGCAGACCGATTACCTCTTATCCCATACTATAGGGAGTCGCGAAGAATACATGGCTTGGTTCGTTTTACGTTAAATGATTTGGCATATCCATATCAACAAAAGACAAAATTATATCGGACTAGTGTAGCAGTTGGCGATTATCCTGTAGACCACCATCACGGGTGCTATGACGGAACGGAAAAACTACCCGATTTACATTTTTATCCTGTTCCTTCCTATGGATTACCGTTAGGAACATTGATTCCAAAGGAAGTTAATAATCTTATTGTTGCAGAAAAATCTATTTCCGTATCCAATTTAGTAAACGGAACCACCCGTTTGCAACCTGTTGTTATGCAAATTGGTCAGGCTGCCGGTATATTAGCTGCCTTATCGGTAAAATCAGGTAAAAAAGTTTGTGATATCTCTGTTCGTAAAGTTCAAAATGAGGTATTAAGAAACAAAGGTTATTTACTCCCGTATTTGGATGTACCGGTAGGCGATGCGCGATTTAAGTCATATCAACGTATCGGTTCAACGGGTATTATGAAGGGTGTCGGTAAAAGCGTAGGCTGGGCTGATGAAATGTGGTTTAATGCAGATTCATTGTTAACCGTTTCTGATTTGGACGGGTTGAACGATTATTATCCTAAAACTTCACAGCTATTGGCACAATATAAACCAAATGATTATATGACGATAGGTGCTGCAATTAATATGGTTATTTCATTAAACTATAAAAAAAATATTAATTTATATTCTGATCACCTTGAACAAATAGCCAAGAAATATCTTTTACATCCTTTTAATCTTAATGATAATATTAAAAGAGGTGATATGGCTGTATTAATAGATTCAATATTGGATCCGTTCAACACTTTTCAAGTAGATATTTTCGGGAATTTAATTTGTTAAGATAAAATATACTCCAGTTTGAAAATAAATTTTATAAATTGGCAGATTTTTGTGTAATATTTTGTCTAACTATTCGTATTATAATAAAAAGATAGTATATTTGTGCTATATAAACAAATGTAATGTATGAGTTTATAAATGATATCATTATGTACATTACTAATAATAATGTACTGCAATTTGATATAATATATGTTGTATGAATGTTCTTACTGCCAATTGGGTAGTTCTTTAATGCCTCTTTACAGAGGGATAAGTGTTTAAATGATATTTGTTGTTTAATTATCAATTATTATTACATGATGAAATTTTATTTAAAAAAAGTTTTTTTGATTAAAAAGCTTTTATTCCTTTTATTTGCGTTTATAGCTTTACCTGTTATCGGTCAAACGGTTGTTACTGGTGTTGTTAAAGATGATACTGGATCTCCAATACCAGGAGCAAATGTTGTTGTAAGGGGAGCAAAAGTTGGAGTAGCTGCTGATATTGACGGTAAATATGAAATATCTGTTCCAAGTAGCAGCTCTGTTTTAGTGGTTTCTTTTGTCGGTTGTACAACAAAAGAGGTTTCAGTAAACGGACGATCAGTTATTAATATTATTCTTCCTTCTTCAACTAAGGAATTAAGAGAAGTAGTGGTTACAGCCTTAGGAATAAAAAGGGAGAAAAAATCCTTGGGATATTCTGTCCAGGATGTAAAAAGCGATGAATTAACAAAAGCCGGGGAGGCAACAGTTACTGATGCTCTTCAAGGTAAGGTAGCAGGTCTACAAATCAGTTCTTCAGGAACAGGTGCCGGTGGTTCTCAAAAAATAGTTATACGTGGTAATTCTTCACTTGCAGATAACAACGATCCTTTATGGGTAGTAGATGGCGTACCATATGATAATTCTACTGATACCGGTAATTACCAATATGGTGGTTATGACCGTGCCGGTGGAGCTTTCGATTTGAATCCGGATGACATAGAATCAATATCAGTATTAAAAGGTCCTGCAGCAGCAGCATTATACGGGTCAAGGGCTGGTAACGGTGTGATTCTTGTTACTACTAAAAAAGGTGGTAAAAACGGTCGCTTGGGTATTACTTACACTGGTAAAATGAGTGTTTCACCGGTAGCGTATTCTCTAGATATGCAAAATATCTATGGACAAGGGACTAATGGTGTATTCAGTTCAACGGCCAAGACTTCTTGGGGCGCAAAAATGGATGGAAGCTCAATTCCAGCATGGTGGGATGATACAAAAACTACTGCCTATTCTGTACAAAAAGATGTTATAAAAAATTTTTATAACACAGGCAATACACAATCACATTCTGTTTCTTTTGCCGGTGGTGACAGCGATAATCCATTCCGTCTTTCTTTAGGTTATGATTATACAAAAGGTAATGTACCTTTCGAATCAATAAAGAAAACCAGTTTTGATTATGTTTCTCATCATAAGTTGGATAAATATCTAGATGTTGATATAAAAGCAAATTATGTCAATACGGCTGGTAGAAATAGACCTCTATTGGGGTACTATAGTACAATGTATTATTTATATACAATGCCGCGTAATATACAATTGTCTGACTTGAATAATCATAAATTTGATGCAACCACTTTAGCTGAAAGTGGCGTTTACACCGAGGATAATTGGGCTACACCAAGCGCTCTTTATAGAAATCCTTATTTCTTAAATAGTCAGGATAACGATAAAGATGTAAGGAATAGATTTTTTGGTTTCGCTCAATTTACGGTTAACTTTACACCTGAACTTAAGTTGAAGTTGAAGCAAGGAATGGATTATGCAGATACTCAATATCAATATGTTTATAAATATAAAGATGCTGAAATGTCAGGTTGTCCGCAAATGTCTATGACTAAGGAAACTCATAGAGAATTGAATTCAGAGTTCTTGTTGACTTATAATAAACAGGTGAATGATTTTTCTATAGGATTAAGTGCCGGTGGAAACAGAATGCATACAAAAACTGAATCTCTTTATGGAAATTCCGGTCAGTTTTCTGTTTCAGGTGCATATTATTTAAGTTTGGGAACGGCCCAAACTTGTAGTAACACTATAAATGAGAAGGAGATCAATTCCTTGTATGGTTTTGCAGATCTCGGTTATAAGGATTATTTATATCTGGATTTAACAGCCCGCAATGATTGGTCGTCCACGTTGCCTGCAGCTAATAGGTCATATTTTTATCCTTCAGTTAGTTTAAGTGGAGTTGTTACAAGTGCTCTAGATGCTTGGAATGTGAAGTATAATAAAAATATTTTCACTTATGGAAAAGTCAGAGCTTCATTTGCACAAGTAGGTAAGGATACAGATCCATATCAATTACAACAAACTTATTCGACAAGTATAGGCGGTTTTGGATACCTATATGCTTCTGAACCAACAACATTATCAAATATTAATTTGAAACCCGAAATAGCTACTTCTTATGAATTCGGAACTGAATGGCGTTTGTTTAAAGATAGATTTGGACTCGATTTTACATATTATAATACTGTTACAAAAAATCAAGTATTAAATATTCCTTATATATTTTCAGCAGGTTACGAGAGTCAAACGGCAAATGTGGGTAAAATTACCAATAAAGGTATTGAAATGGAGTTGTCTTGTAAGATAATAAATACAAAAGACTTTAATTTGGACGCTACCGCTAATATTGCTTCTAACAGGACACGAGTAACTAAATTGGATCCGACGGTTAGTATGTATCAGTTTAGTAGTTTAGAGAACGGATTACAAGTAGTAGCAGTACAAGGTGATAAATTAGGTGAGATATATGATTATGGATATAAGAGAGATGTCAAAGGCAATAAGATTATAGGATCAGATGGATTACCGGAGAAGACTGATTCACAAGAGGTTCTTGGTTGTATACAACCTGATTTTACAGGCTCTTTCGGATTGAATGCCAATTATAAAGGTATATTCTTATCTGCCTTGTTTACATTCCAAAAAGGTGGTGATATATATTCGTTTACAGAAGCTTCCGCTGCAAATGTAGGTGTAGCCAAATGCACAGCCGACAGATCGGATAGGGTAGTCAAAGGCGTTTTGGAAAATGGTTCCACAAATACAACATCTATATCAGCTCAAAAATATTGGCAAAACGGTGTAACTTCTGAACAATTTATTTATGACGCGTCTTATTTGAAGCTTGGAGAACTTACTGTCGGTTATGATTTCCCTAAAGCAGAATTGCAACAGCTGACACATAATATATTTAATTCATTCAAGGTTTCACTTTTCGGATCAAATTTGCTTTATCTTGTAAAGCATACGCCAGGTACTACTCCTGATGGAAGTGCAATGTCTTCAAACATATTTTCTCAGGCTGTTGATTTCTCTCCGGTACCGAATACCAGAACTTTTGGAGTATCACTTAATTTAGGATTTTAATATTATTGAATTATGAAAAGAATAAAAGTTTTAAATATAATAGCTATTGGGCTTATGTTGTTGGAAGTAGGTTGTACTAATGGCTTTGATTCAATGAATACTTCATCTACATCTTTAACCAGTTCTAGTCTTTCTGCTGAGTTGCTTTTTGCTACGTGCGTGAATAAAGGGACTTCAGCTGATTATCAAAGAAATTATAGTTTGTATGATGATCAATATTCCCATTACTTTTCAAATTGCGTACAAAGTTTTATGACCGGCAATTATGAGTATAATGATAGTTGGGCTAATTCAGGCTGGGAAGAGTTTTATGCTGAAAGAGAAAAAGAATATATTGATATAGATAGTATTTGCGGTTCCAATGCAAATTATACTGATATGAAAGCCATGAATAATATATGGAATTGTTTTTTGTGGCAAAGAGTAACAGATAGATGGGGAGATGTCCCATATGTAGGAGCCAGCAAGGGTACGGCTGTTGCATATAATTCGCAAAAAAGCATATATTTGGATTTGCTATCTCGATTGAGCTCTGCATGTACTTCAATAGGTTCAAATAGTACTACTCAATATAGTCCAGGTGATGATGACCTTTTATATCAGGGTGATGCCAGTAAATGGAAAAAGTTCGGCTATTCGTTAATGCTTAGGATGGCAATGCGAATATCCAATGTTGATCCTACAGATGCCAAAACTTATGCAGCCCAGGCTGTTGCCGGAGGTGTCTTTACATCAAATAGTGATAATGCAAAAGTTGAAGATGATTTAAGCGGAAATGGGTATTATGATTATTATAATTTCATAATAACAGATTGGGAAAATGCTACTACCGACAAGGATTTTATGAACTATATGAGAGGAGGAACCACAAGTTATCCTCGTGCTAATACTCTTGATCCTCGTGCCGCTTATTGGTTTACTCCAGGTAATAATGGTTACGTCGGGTTTAAGAATGGAACGATTTCATCAAATTATCCTACTGATTTTAACTGGAGCGACTACGCTGCTATTAATTCAACAACAAAAGGGTATTTTTATTTTTTAGAAGGAGCCAGCAATGTTAGTCGTCTATATTATCCTGTAGAGAACTATGCTGAAGTATTATTGTTGGAAGCTGAAGCTGCTTTAAGAGGTTATATTGGTGGCGATGCACAATCATTATATAAAGCCGGCATAACAGCTTCTATAAACGATGTCGCTACAGTTTCTGAAGGTTCTGTACCAGGTGATACAATCCAAAAATACATAGACGGTTTACCATCATGGGCAGGTGCTTCTTCTAATGAGGCAAAATTGAAGTTGATCGCTGTACAGAAATGGATCGCTGTATTCCCGAATAGTTGTGAAGGTTGGTCTGAAATAAGAAGAACAGGTTATCCTGATGATCTAACTTATCCTGATGTAAGTTCAAGTTCTGTAGTAACTGATGGTGACTGGATTCAACGTATTTCTTATCCTAATAATGAATATCTATATAATAATAAGAATATGCCTGCTAGTTATCAATCGACAAGCTCATACTATTCGAAACGTGAACAGTATGGTGTTTGGTGGTCATTATGCGGTCAAGATAAAACACTTTCAAAGGGCTATACCGCGACAAATACATTTAATTAATTATTAATAATCTCTGTTTAATAGATTCATGTTTATTAAACAGAGATTTTTAAGTATTGTTATCGCTTGTCTTTGAATAATATTAGTAATTTAATATGTGGAAAATATGTTATTTGATATTTCTTTTAGCTTTCTCATGTCTATTAACCGATGCGCAGGAACTGTTACTTAAAGACAATTGGTGTATAAAGAGCACGTTGGAAGTTAATGCTGATGGCCGAAATATTTCCACATTACGGTTCAAACCTAATAATTGGTATAAAACTTCTATTCCTTCTACTGTCTTAAATGCTTTCATAAAAAATAATATATATCCTGATCCTAGAATAGGATTGAATGATTATTTTATACCTGATGTATCTGATTCTTTCAACACAGAACACGGGCTTGCAAAATATTCGTATTTGAAAAACGGAGAGAATCCATGGAAGAATCCTTATTGGTATAGAACAGTGTTTACGTTACCCTCAAACTATGATAAGAAAAATATATGGATTACCTTTAAAGGTATCAATTATAGGGCTGATATTTGGGTGAACGGTCATTTGATAGCTGACCGTAATCAAGTTGTGGGAATGTTCCGTCGCTTCAATTTTAATATAACGCCTTATGTGCAGGCAGGTAAAAAAAATTGCCTTGCTGTTAAGGTATATCAGGTGGACCATCCCGGTATTCCTTCTCCCGGCACTCAGTTTAAAGTGTTCGGGGATACGCGTGGACATGCGAATGACATATTTAAAGATGAAACCATGAAAATGTCCGGAGGATGGGATTGTGCTCCAGTTGTAAGAGACCGTAATATGGGCATTTATCAAGATGTGGTTATCAATGCTACCGGTGATGTTGCTATAGAAAATCCGTATGTTGTGACGACGTTGCCGTTGCATAATATTTCTGTAGCGGATATTCAGGTTAAGGCTTGTGTTAAGAATGTATCCGATAAAAGTATAAGCGGTGTGCTGACGGCGAATATCAGTTTGCTTAATGATATTGTGTTTCCGTCGTATGTAAAGCACATTGATGGGAGTATGCCTCCTATTGCCGTTTCTCAAAAAGTTGTTCTGGCTCCCGGTGAAACGAAGTTGATAACGTTTTATCCGAAAGATTACAAGTCTTTATCAGTAAGAAATCCTTATTTGTGGTATCCTAACGGATATGGTGAACAATATCTTCATCATTTGATGTTGACGTTTAAAACCGGAGGAGAAGTTTCTGATAAGAAAGAATTGGATTTTGGCATTAGAGAGATAACTACTGATTTGAAACGAATAGGTAATGATTTCGGACGTGTGTTTTATGTTAACGGAAAGCGTATATTTTGCAGAGGCGGCTGGTTGCAGCCAGATATGTTATTGGAAAACAACCGTAAAAGGGCTTTTGATGAAGCACGTCTGTTGGCAAATGCTAATATAAATGTTGTAGGTAGTGAAGATGTACCTTCTCCGTCCGATTATGTTATTGAAAGCTATGATAAATACGGATTGATGTATTGGGAAGTATTCTTTCAATGTTGGAGAATGTATCCCGGTACTGAAACGGCACATTATCCTTTGGACCATAAGCTAGCGGTTGAAGAGGTAAAAGATATAGTAAAGAGATACAGGAACAGTCCAAGTGTGATAGCATGGTTCGCTAACAACGAGGTTATAGTTGATAGCGATTTATATTGTTCTACAAAGAATGCCGTTGACTCATTGGATTCTACAAGGCCTTTTATTCCTACTACAAGTCATGATTGGAATGTGGACAAATTGACTCCGTATATAAAAGCCGACTTACCTACCGGAACAACAGATGACGGTGCACCTGATTATAATTGGAATCCGCCTTCATATTACTTTGATAAAGTGGAGGAAGTCCATCTGCAAATGTTTCGTAACGAGTTGGGAGTACCTTCGGTCCCATTATACAACAGTCTGTGTAAGTTTATACCTACTGTCATTTCCAAGCCATTAAACGATGGCGGCAATCCTATATATCCTTTAGATTCTTTATGGGCTGAGCATGGAGCGTGGGATGGGAATAATTATTGTTTCAGGTCGTATGACAATGCGATGCGTATTTTATACGGCAATCCAAAGTCGGCACAGGAATATGCCCAAGAAGCCCAATTCATAAATGCTGATAGTTACAGGGCTATGTTTGAAGCAGCCAATCATCGTATGTGGGATATAACCACCGGTGTGATGATTTGGAAGTTAAACTCCTGCTGGCCGGATGTAGGTTGGCAGATATATGATTGGTATCTTAATCCGAACGCCTCATATTATTTTACTAAACGTGCTTTGGAACCAGTGCATATTCAGATGAATTCTAATAACGCTGAGGTATTTGTAATAAATACTACAAATCAAGTGCTAAACAATGTAAAGGTGTGTGCCAAGATTATAGATAGTAATATGAATGTAAGAAAAATATTGAATGACACATTGACGATATCTCCAGACTGCTATAAGGAGAGTTTTTCAATTTCTAAAATAGATGATATTACACCGGTATATTTTGTATATTTGGAGTTGAAGGATATGAGCGGAAAAGTAATATCTGATAATTTATATTGGCGTTGCTCGCAGCATGAAGATTTTTCTTCTCTTCTTTCAGTTCCTAAAATTCAGTTGAATCAGAAAGTTAATATAGTTGATGAAGGCAATGAATACAAAGTTGATGTAGAATTGAGCAATGAATCTGATAAATTATCATTTTTCAATCATTTGATTATATGTGATTCGATTACACATAAAGAGATTTTACCTGCATTTTTGAGTGACAACTTTATAACTCTTTTTCCTCATCAGAAAAAAAATATTACTGTTTTTGTAGAAAAAGAAGACTTGAATAATCATAAATTTGTTGTTGAAATAGAATAAATAATATTATGGATAGACGTGATTTCTTAAGGGCATGCGGCTTTGCTTTGGTTTCATCAGCAATAATGAATTCGGCTTTTGCCGATAAATCCCAGTTGTGGAGTAAGAACCCGCGAATAAAACCGATTATCGGTTCGTGGTTCGAATTCGCTCACGGGTCTGCTGCAGAGGGTAAATATTGGAACGGTGCGTTACCAAATTTCACTGAACAACAATGGAAAGCAAAAGTAAAAGAAATAAGTGGAACAGGAATGGAATACTTGGTATTGATGGCTGTTGCCAATTATGGTAAGACTTTTTATCCTTCTAAGCTCCAACCGCGTTATGATTATGTATGCAGTGATCCGCTTGAAGCCGTATTGTCGGCTGCAGATGAATGCGGAATAAAGTTCTTTGTCAGTAATGACTTTTGGGGCGATTGGTCTGAAACAAACAAGTTGATGTCGGATAAAAGTATAACTGAATTGCGGGAAAAGGCTATGCATGAAATTGCAGAAAAGTATTCTCATCATAAAAGTTTTTATGGATGGTACTATCCAAATGAGTCTGGTATATGGAATTGCTTTAATGATATGACGATAAAGTATGTGAATGAGTGTAGCAGGATAGCGCATGAAGTTACACCTCGTTCTGTAAATTTGATTGCTCCGTACGGAACAAAATCGGTACGTGCGGATGATAAGTATGTAAAACAACTCGAAGAGCTTGACATCGATATTATCGCATATCAGGATGAAATAGGAGTTAAGAAGACAAGGTTGGGTTGTGCAGGTGAGTATTACGAGGCATTATATAAAGCACATGCCAAAGCCGGACGCTCGAGAATTTGGGCTGATATGGAGATTTTTGAATTTGAAGGCGACGTATATAAAAGTGCTCTCGTCCCTGCCGGTTTCAATAGAATATTAAAGCAAATGGAAGATATTTCTCCGTTTGTCGAGAATATTTTGATTTATCAATATATCGGTTTAATGAATAATCCCGGGACGTCCGCTTTTGCCGGTCATCCTAGTTCAACCAAATTATATACTGATTATATGAATTGGCTTAATGCTCAAAAATAAACGAATTATGAATAAAAGAGGATTATTATTTATATTATTTGTATTTGTTGCTTTTAGCGTTTATTCGCAAACTAAATGGACTAACATTACAGTCTCGGATTCTATTACTTCGGAAAATGATATAAGCTCAATACAGTTTGATAAAGATGGAAATATGTGGGCCGGAACGTTACAAGGAGTGTATGAAAGGATTTCAAATAAGTGGGTACCTGTCGGACTTCCTGATATGTATGTGCAAACGTTATATATTGATGCCAACAATGTAAAATGGGTTGGATGCTGGGGTACAGGGCTATATAGAAGCATTGACGGACAATCTTGGAATTCGGTGTCAGATGTTTCACCGGCAGGTTCGATAAATACAATAAATTCAGATAATACCGGAACTCTTTGGATAGGTGACTGGATGTGCGGTGTTTTCTCTTACAACAACATGAAGTGGATTCATTATGATAAAAGTCAAATAAATCTCGGAGACAACACCGTCACTTCAATAGTTCAAGATGCTAAAAACAAGATATGGTTCGGAACTTATCATGGTATAACTACTTATGATGGTGTGTCCGGCGCAAGTTATAATTATAATATACACAACAGTAAACTTCCCGATAATAATGTATATTCTTTATGCACCGATACAAAAAATAATATTTGGATTGGTACAATTAACGGATTGGCTAAATATGACGGACAGTACTGGAAGGTATATAAAAGAGAAAATACACCAGGCATGTTGTCGAATTTAATTTTTTGCATGGCTTGTGATGGAAAAGGCAATATATGGGTTGGTACCGAAAAAGGATTGTGTAGCTTTGATGGCAAAAAATGGGTAGGTTACACAACAAAAAATAGCAGGTTGATAGATAACAGAGTACAAACAATAAAGATTCAAAATAATAAAATATATATAGGCACCCGTAAAGGAATCTCAATATTTGAATAAGGACATACATATATTTTTTAAGAAGAGTGTTGGTCGTTGGTGATTAATATGTCACTTTCACTTTTATACTAAAAATCATATCTGGTAGATTAATTATGAATATGTTATTCATGTTTCAGAACGCCTTTGTCCATTAGCTTTTCCGGCTGACAAGCTGAATACATGCAACTATTCAGGACAAGTATTTGTGTCGTCCTAAAAATGGTTGTTCTTTTTCAACTAAATTGCAAAAGAACCACCTATTTCAGGACTAGACACGTCAGACCATCCTGGCCGAGGGCCTCTCAGATAAGATAATCAGTCTTTATGCAACCGAGCAGAGCATGCAGGATATCAGCAATTTCCCGAAGAGAACTATGTGGCCAAACTATCAAAGGAGACCATCAGCAACATCACAGACAAAGTATGGCCGGAGATTAAGTCCTGGCGTTCTCGCTCGCTTGA
>Ga0210129_1000048_pt1 | contig 29611 bp, 34 predicted proteins | sample WestPond_Cattail_2_FD_185582 | JGI IMG/M metagenome (GOLD analysis project Ga0210129, IMG submission 185582) | Wetland microbial communities from the San Francisco Bay, California, USA, that impact long-term carbon sequestration -... | ecosystem: Environmental > Aquatic > Marine > Wetlands ... | reverse complement strand
CCATCTGGCCCACGGCGGCGGCGGCCTGCAATTCGTGGATTTCATGCGGGCGGCTGGTCCAGCCCAGGCGCTTCATGCCTTCGGCAATGGCCCCGCTGGACACCATGATGACTTCCCGCCCCTGGCGCACCAGCAGCGAGATCTGGCGGCTCCATTCGCCTATGGCCACCTCGTCCAGGCCGCGGCCTTCGTTGGTCACCAGGCTGGAGCCGACCTTGATGACGATGCGCCTCGCATCACGCAGTACACCGGCAGCTGTTTTGCTTGTCATTTTGGCTTGTCAATCCCGAATTCCGGGTCTGAGCTGCTATTGTTTAAATAGCAGATTCTAGCCGTTCGGCTCGTCCTTGAAGCGCGGATCCACGTCCACCGGCGCCTGCTCCGCAATCTGTTGCGACTGGATGTGCTTGTACACGGCCTTGACCAGTTTGTCGCAGCCTTCATGGGTCAGCGCCGAAATCTCGAACACCGGTCCCTTGTACTTGAAGCGTTTGACAAAGTCCTTGACCCGGGCCTCGCGCTCGTCGTTGGGCACCATGTCGAGCTTGTTCAGAACCAGCCAGCGCGGTTTGTCGTACAGCGCCTTGTCGTACTTCTTGAGCTCGCCCACGATGGCCTTGGCTTGCGCCACCGGGTCGACACTCTCGTCGAAGGGGGACATGTCCACCACATGCAACAACAGGCGGGTGCGCTGCAGATGGCGCAGGAACAGGTGGCCCAGGCCGGCGCCCTCCGAAGCCCCTTCGATCAGGCCCGGCAGATCGGCCACCACAAAGCTCTGCTCCGGCCCGACGCGCACCACGCCCAGGTTGGGGTGCAGGGTGGTGAACGGGTAATCGGCGATGCGCGGACGGGCATTGGAAATGGCCGTGATCAGCGTGGACTTGCCGGCATTGGGCAGGCCCAGCAGGCCAACGTCGGCCAGCACCTTGAGTTCGAGCTTCAGGTTTTTCTTCTCGCCCGGCCAGCCCGGTGTTTTCTGGCGCGGCGCGCGGTTGATGGCGCTCTTGAAGCGCAGGTTGCCAAAGCCGCCATCGCCCCCCTTGGCAATGGTGATCACCTCGCCCGGCGTGAGCAACTCGTACAGCACCTCGCCGGTTTCGGCGTCGGTGATGATGGTGCCCACCGGCATCTTGAGCGTGATGTCGTCCCCGGCCGCGCCGAACATGTCCGAGCCCATGCCGTGCTGTCCGCGCTTGGCGTCATAGCGGCGCGCAAAACGGAAGTCCACCAGCGTGTTCAGGTTCGGATCGGCCACGGCAAAGACGTGGCCGCCCCGGCCGCCATCGCCCCCGTTGGGGCCGCCGAATTCCTTGTACTTCTCGTGCCGGAACGAGACGCAGCCGTTGCCGCCATCTCCCGCGGAGATGTCGATATAGGCTTCGTCAACAAATTTCATGGCCGGGTCTTTTCAGGGTTTATAAACGAAAAACCCCGCGCTGCGCGCAGGGTTTTGCACGGGAGCAACTGACAGCTTACTCAGCAGTCACGTTCACCATATGCTTGTTCAGCGCGCCCTTGATGGCAAACGACACATGGCCGTCCACCAGTGCAAACAGGGTGTGGTCCTTGCCGATACCGACATTGGTGCCGGGATGGAACTTGGTGCCACGCTGGCGCACGATGATGGCGCCGGCGCTGATCTGCTGACCGCCGAAAGCCTTCACGCCGAGCATCTTGGGCTGGGAATCGCGCCCGTTTCGCGTAGAGCCGCCGCCTTTTTTCTGTGCCATGACTAATGCTCCTTAAGCAGTAATCGCGCCGATTTGCAGTTCGGTGAACTGCTGACGGTGCCCTTGACGTTTCTGATAGTGCTTGCGACGGCGCATTTTGAAAATGTGCACCTTGTCGTGCTTGCCGTGCGCCACCACAGTGGCTTTCACAGTTGCGCCGGACACCAAGGGCGTACCGACCTTGAGTTCTGCGCCGTTGCCGACTGCCAGAACCTGGTCGATGACGATCTCTTGGCCTACGTCCGCAGCAATCTGTTCTACTTTAATTTTTTCGCCAGCAGCAACACGATACTGTTTGCCGCCGGTTTTTATGACCGCGTACATGTTGACCTCTTTAATTTGAGCCCTGCGGACGGATTTCCACAGAGCCCGATAGTATAGCATGTCACGGGTATTTATGAACACCCACCCGCGGCCCCGCCCGTCCAGGGAAAGACTGCTTCCTATAATCGGCCAACTTTCTTCAGGTTTCGAGCCTCGCCAACGTGAACCCATCCCGCCCCGCCAACCCGCTCGCCCTCATTGCCGACGATATGCGCGAGGTGGACCGCGTCATCGCCCAGCGCCTGGATTCAGGGGTTCCCCTGGTCGGGCAGGTGTCGCACTACATCATTTCGGCCGGCGGCAAGCGCCTGCGCCCGGCCCTGCTGCTGCTGGCCTGTGGCGCCCTGGGCTACCGCGGCAAGCAGCGCTTCAATCTGGCTGCCGTCGTCGAGTTCATCCACACGGCGACCCTGCTGCATGACGATGTGGTGGACGACTCCGCCTTGCGCCGGGGCAACGCCACGGCCAACGAGACCTTTGGCAACCCGGCCAGCGTGCTGGTGGGTGATTTCCTCTATTCCCGGGCCTTCCAGATGATGGTGGACGCGCAGGACATGCGCATCATGCAGGTGCTGGCCGATGCCACCAATGTCATTGCCGAAGGCGAGGTGCTACAACTCATGAACATGCATAACGCCGGCCTGGACGAAGCCGGCTATCTGCAGGTCATCCGCTCCAAGACCGCCAAGCTGTTCGAGGCCAGCGCCCGGGTCGGCGCTCTCCTGTCCGGAGCCGACTGCGACCAGGAAGAGGCCTGCGCCGACTATGGCCGAGCGTTAGGTACCGCTTTCCAGGTGATCGATGATGTGCTCGACTACGCTGGCGATGCGGCCGTGATGGGCAAGAGCCTGGGGGACGATTTGCGCGAAGGCAAGGCCACGCTGCCCCTGATCGCCGCCATGCAGCGCGGCACCGCCGAGCAGCGCGACCTTATCCGCAGCGCCATCGAAAATGGCACGGTTTCGCAGCTCGATGCCGTGATCGCCATCGTGCGCCAGACCGGTGCGCTGGAGGTCTCGCGCCTGGCCGCCACCCGCGAGGCCGAACGCGCGATGGCGGCAGCCCGGCGCCTGCCCGCCGGACCCCATACCGACAGTTTGATACAATTGGCTTCTCAGTTGCTGGAACGTCAGTCTTGACGCATCAGCGACATCGGGAATATCGGAATGTAGCGCAGCCTGGTAGCGCACTTCGTTCGGGACGAAGGGGTCGGAGGTTCGAATCCTCTCATTCCGACCAGTATTCCTGCCTCTATTCCTGCCTGACCACGCCATAGTGACCCGGGGTTTCAATCTCCGGGCAGACTCCTGCGCCTGTCCCGCCATCCCCTCCTTTGTTGCGCTGCAACGTCTGCTTGCAATTTGCAGGGTTGCTATCGATTTACATCGGGCAGGCAATCGGCGATGATTCTTCAGTTTTTCTCTGGAACACTGTAAATTCCCAGCTTATGGCCGCAGTCGACTCCGCCGTTCACCGCGAAACCCCTTCCATTGCTCTCCCGGGGCTGGGTCGAGCCTTGATTCTGGCCGGCAAACTGGAGCAGAAATCGGCCGAGGAGATATTGCGCAAGGCCGAAAGCAAGCGCACCAGCTTCATTGCCGAACTGACGGGATCCGGCTCCGTATCAGCCGCTGACCTGGCACATACGATGTCTTCGGCCTTTGCGGCCCCCCTGGTGGATCTGAATGCAATCGACGTGCAGCGCCTGCCCAAGGAGCTGCTGGACACCAGAATCTGCCAGGATTACCGCGTGGTCGTCCTGGGCAAACGCAACAACCGGCTGGTGGTCGCCACAGCCGACCCGTCCGACCAGGCCGCCGCCGAAAAGATCAAGTTCGCCAGCCAGATGGGGGTGGACTGGGTCATCGCCGAATACGACAAACTGCTCAAACTGGTCGAAACCCACGCCACCACGGCAGCCGAGGCGATGGACAACATCCTCGGTGGCGATATCGAGTTCGACGACATCGCCACCGAGGCCGTCAGCGACAGCGCGGAACCCGCTTCCAGCGAGGTCGATGACGCGCCGGTCGTCAAGTTCCTGCACAAGATGCTGATCGACGCCATCGGCATGCGGGCCTCGGATTTGCATTTCGAGCCCTACGAGCACAACTACCGGGTCCGGTTCCGGATTGATGGCGAACTGCGCGAAATTGCCTCGCCGCCGGTGGCGATCAAGGACAAGCTGGCCTCCCGCATCAAGGTGATTTCCCGCATGGACATCTCCGAGAAGCGGGTACCGCAGGACGGTCGCATGAAGCTCAAGGTCGGGCCCGATCGGGTCATCGACTTCCGGGTCAGCACCCTGCCCACGCTGTTCGGCGAAAAGATCGTGATCCGTATCCTGGACCCGAGCAGCGCCCGGCTGGGCATTGAGGCTCTGGGCTATGAGCCCGAGGAGAAAGAACGCCTGCTCAAGGCCATCGAGCGGCCCTACGGCATGATTCTGGTCACTGGCCCTACCGGCTCGGGCAAGACCGTGTCGCTCTACACCTGCCTGAATCTGCTCAATAAGCCGGGGGTGAACATCGCCACGGCCGAGGATCCGTCCGAGATCAACCTGCCCGGTGTGAATCAGGTCAACGTCAACGAAAAAGCGGGGCTGACCTTCGCCGCCGCGCTCAAATCCTTCCTGCGCCAGGATCCCGACATCATCATGGTGGGCGAGATCCGCGATCTGGAAACAGCCGATATTTCCATCAAGGCCGCCCAGACCGGCCATCTGGTGCTGTCCACACTGCACACCAACGATGCGCCCACCACGCTCACGCGCCTGCGCAACATGGGCATCGCGCCGTTCAACATCGCCTCCAGCGTGATTCTGATCACCGCGCAGCGCCTGGCACGTCGCCTGTGCCTCACCTGCAAGGCCCCCGCCGACATTCCGAAAAAGACCTTGTTGGACGCCGGCTTTGCGGAAAGTGAACTCGACGGTTCCTGGGTCAGCTACCGGCCGGTGGGCTGCTCCGCGTGCAACAACGGCTACAAGGGCCGCCTTGGCATCTACCAGGTCATGCCCATCAGCGAAGAAATCCAGCGAATCATCCTGCGCGACGGCTCGGCCCTGGATATTGACGCGCAGGCCAAGCTGGAAGGCGTGCGCTCCCTGCGCCAGTCAGGTTTGTACAAGGTCAAAATGGGTCTGACTTCCCTTGAGGAAGTCGTGGCCGTCACCAACGAATAACACCGGGGTATCCAGGCAACACCATGGCAACAGCAGCAACGGCAAAATCCAAAAGCACCAAAGAGTTTGTCTTTGAGTGGGAAGGCAAGGATCGCAACGGCAAGGTGGTGCGGGGCGAAATCAGGGCGGCTGGCGAAAACCAGGTCATGGCCACCCTGCGTCGTCAGGGTGTTTTCCCCGGCAAGATCAAGAAGCGCAGGATGCGCTCGGGCAAGAGAATCACGCCCAAGGATATGGCGATCTTCACCCGCCAGCTGGCCACCATGATGAAGGCCGGCGTGCCGCTGCTGCAGGCCTTTGACATCGTCGGCCGCGGCAACGCCAACGCCAGCGTCACCAAGCTGCTCAACGACGTCCGTAACGATGTGGAAACCGGCACCTCGCTCAGCACCGCCTTCCGCAAATTTCCGCTGTATTTCGACAACCTGTACTGCAACCTGGTCGAAGCCGGTGAGCAGGCCGGTATCCTGGACCAGTTGCTGGACCGGCTGGCCGTGTACATGGAAAAGACCGAGGGCATCAAATCCAAGATCAAATCAGCTTTGATGTACCCGATCTCCGTCGTGGTGGTGGCCTTTGTGGTGGTGGCCGTGATCATGATTTTCGTGATCCCGTCCTTCAAAGCGGTGTTCAGTTCCTTTGGTGCCGACCTGCCGGCACCGACCCTGATGGTGATCGCCATGAGCGAGTTTTTTACCGCCTACTGGTGGCTGATCTTTGGCGGTATCGGCGGTGGCCTTTACTTTTTCTTTCAGGCCTGGCGGCGCAATGAAAAAGTACAGAAGTTCATGGACCGTTTGCTGCTCAAGATTCCCGTGTTCGGCGATCTGATCTACAAATCCGTCATCGCACGCTGGACCCGCACCCTGTCGACCATGTTCGCCGCGGGCGTCCCGCTGGTGGAAGCGCTCGATTCAGTGGGCGGCGCCTCCGGCAACTCGGTCTTTGCCGATGCCACCATCAAGATCCAGAACGAGGTCTCTACGGGCACCAGCCTGACGACAGCCATGACCAATGTCAACCTGTTCCCGACCATGGTGCTGCAGATGTGCTCCATCGGCGAGGAGTCCGGCTCGATCGATCACATGCTGGGCAAGGCCGCCGACTTTTACGAAGCCGAGGTGGATGACATGGTGGCCGGTTTGTCCAGCCTGATGGAGCCCATCATCATCGTGTTCCTGGGCAGCATCATTGGCGGCATCGTGATCGCGATGTACCTGCCGATCTTCAAGCTGGGACAGGTCGTCTGATGCTGGTCTCTGCCTGGTTTGACGCCACCATCGCCGGCGTCTTCGGGCTGCTCATCGGCAGCTTCCTCAATGTCGTGATCTATCGCCTGCCCAAGATCATGGAGCGTCAGTGGACCGCCGAGTGTGCCGAGCTCTCGGGTCAGGAATTGCCCAAGACCGAGCCCTTCAACCTGATGTTGCCGCGCTCGCACTGCCAGAAATGCGGGCATGTCATCCGCTGGCATGAAAACATCCCGGTGTTGAGCTATTTGTTTCTGCGCGGCCGATGTTCGGCCTGCGGTACGCCCATCAGCCTGCGCTACCCGCTGGTGGAACTGAGCTCCGGCGCCCTGTTCTTCTTTTGCGTCCTGCGCTGGGGTGTCACCCCCACCGCCCTGGTCTGGTTTGCCTTTGCTGCAGCCGTTCTGGTCCTGGGCCTGATCGACTGGGATACCACGCTGCTGCCCGACGACATCACCCTGCCGCTGCTGTGGGGCGGGCTGATCGCGGCCGGCCTGCAGTGGAGTGGCACGCCCCTGACCTCGGCCCTGTGGGGCGCGGTCGCAGGCTACCTCTCGCTGTGGCTGATCTACTGGGCCTTCAAGCTGGTCACCGGCAAGGAGGGCATGGGCTTTGGCGACTTCAAACTGTTTGCGGCCCTGGGGGCCTGGTTCGGCTGGACTGCGCTGGTTCCCATCATCCTGATGGCCTCCGTCATCGGCGCCATCATCGGCATCGCCATGAAGTTCAGCAGCGGACTGCGCGAGGGCGGGTATGTCCCGTTCGGCCCCTTTCTGGCCGGGGCCGGACTGACGGCCATGATTTTCGGCCCCCAGAGCATCCTGCGTTTCATCGGACTGTAAGCGCATGCAGGCCGTCATCCGTCTCGGACTCACCGGCGGTATTGGCAGCGGTAAAAGTACGGTCGCCGCCATGCTGGGCGCGGCCGGGGCCGCAGTGATCGATGCTGACGCCATTTCACGCCAGATGACGGTTCCTGGCGGCTTGGCCATGGACGCCATCCGGCAGGATTTTGGTCCCGATTTCATCACTTCCACAGGCGCGTTGGACCGCGACAGGATGCGCGAACGGGTCTTTTCCGACCCCCAGGCGCGCCTACGGCTGGAAGCCATCGTGCATCCCCTGGTGGGTCTCGAAACCACGCGACAGGCTCAGGAAGCGATGGCGGCCGGTCGCCGCTGCATCGTGTTTGACGTGCCGCTGTTGGTCGAATCGCCGCACTGGCGCCAGCGGGTGGACCAGGTGCTGGTCGTGGACTGTACCGCCGAAGTTCAAATCGAGCGCACCCTGTTGCGTAGCGGCCTGAGCCGACCGGCCATCGAGAAAATCATCGCCTCCCAGGCGAGCCGCGCGACGCGACTGAAAGCCGCCGATCTGGTGATCTTCAATGTCGGCCTGACGCTGGATGAGCTGGCACGGGAAGTACGGCATATTGCGCACCGCTTCGGGCTATGATTCGACCTGCGGAAAAATCAGTGTGATCATCTACGAATACCCTTTCAACGAGCGCATCCGGACTTATTTGCGGCTGGAGCAGTTGTTCCGCCGCCTGTCCGAGCTCGTGTCGCGCGATCACCCGCTGGACCATCACTACGCCCTGACGACTCTGTTCGAGGTCATGGATGTGGGCGCCCGGGCCGATCTCAAATCCGACGTCCTCAGGGATCTGGAAAAGCAGAAGCAGGTGCTCAACGGCTACCGGGGCAATCCGGTCATCGCCCAGGAGGTTCTCGACGAAATCCTGCAGCAGATCGAGCGCTGTTTTTCCCAGCTCAACCAGTTGCCCGGCAAGGCCGGCCATGCCCTGACGGAAAACGACTGGCTCATGAGCATTCGCAGCCGCGTGGGCATCCCGGGAGGAACCTGTGCGTTTGACCTGCCAGCCTACTATGCCTGGCAGCACGAAACCGGGGACAAACGCCGCTCGGATCTGCAGCACTGGGCGTCCAACCTGTCGCCGCTGGCCGACTCGATCCAATTGCTGCTGCAACTGCTGCGCGACTCGGGTATTCCGCAAAAAGTCATCGCCAATACCGGCCAGTTCCAGCAGAACCTGCCGCAGGGCCGCACCTTCCAGTTGCTGCGCCTGACCCTCGATCCGTCCCTGCGCCTGATTCCCGAAATCAGCGGCAACCGGCTGATGGTGTCCATCCGGCTCATGCGCCTTGAATCGGATGACCGGCTTCATGCCAGCAACGAGGATGCCGCATTTGAATTGACCCTTTGCTCCTGAGGCAGCGCGCGTCTGCAACCGGCTTATCCCCATGCGTCAGCCTGCGAACACCCCTGAGAACAAACCCCGCCTGGTCACCTGCCCGACCTGCGGCGGCAAAAGCGTCTATGCGCCAAGCAACCCCTTCCGCCCTTTTTGCAGCGAACGCTGCAAAAACATCGATATCGGTGCCTGGGCCAGCGAGAACTTCCGCATGCCTGCTGATGCGCCACCGGACGACCAGGATTTCGGCGACCCCAAGCTCCAATGATTGGGACCCGACAGCCCCTCCAGCCCCTTATCTACGGTCGTTCACCGCGATCGAATGGGTCGCGCCCAGGTAGCCACGTTCTTCGGCAAACCATTGCAGTACCGGCACGGTCCCGGGCAACACCGGTGTGACCTGCACCGGCAGGCCCTGCCAGGCAGATGACTGGGCTTCGCGCATCTGCAACTCACCGCTCCAGGACAGCACCTTGCAGAAATGCAGACGCACCAGGGCGTGGGGATAGTCCACCAGTTCGACCTTCCAGGGTTCAGCAGCACCGATGACAATGCCCAGTTCTTCCTGCAGTTCCCGCCGCAGCGCCTGCTCCACCGTCTCACCAGGTTCGAGTTTGCCCCCCGGGAACTCCCAGTAACCCTCGTAGACCTTGCCTTTGGGGCGGGATGTCAGCAGGAAGTTGCCATCGGGCCGGATCAGCACGCCGACCGCCACATCCGTCACTGGACGATCCACGCCGCCTGCGCGGGGCCGGTGGGCATCTGCGACGATGCGGGCACTCATGCTGGCCGCAGCAACGTCATGCGCCTGCACTAGCGTGCTTGCCGGCGTAGTCACGGGCGAACTGGTAGGCTACGCGACCACTGCGTGAGCCACGTTCCAGCGCCCAGACCAGGGCCTCGGGCTTGGCCGCTTCCACCGCCATGGCATCGACGCCAAAGGAGGACAGCCACTGCGCCACGATGGTGAGGTACTCGTTCTGGCTGAACGGATAGAAGCTCACCCACAAACCAAATCGCTCGGAAAGCGAAATCTTCTCTTCCACCACTTCACCGGGATGGACCTCGCCATCATCGGTGTGCGTGTAGCTGAGGTTTTCCTTCATGTATTCCGGCAGCAGATGGCGCCGGTTGCTGGTGGCATAAATCAGCACATTGGAGGCGGTCGCAGATACCGAGCCATCGAGAATCGATTTGAGGGCCTTGTAGCCGGGCTCGCCATCCTCAAAGCTCAGGTCATCACAAAAGACGATGAATTTCTCGGGCCGGCCGGCCACCACGTCCACGATGTCGGGCAGGTCCGTCAGGTCCGCCTTGTCCACCTCGATGAGCCGCAGTCCCTGGGGCGCGTAGGCCTGCAGGCAGGCCCGGATGAGCGACGATTTACCCGTGCCGCGGGCACCGGTCAACAGCACATTGTTGGCCGGTTTCCCCTCGACAAACTGCAGGGTGTTGCGCTGGATCTTTTCCTTCTGGCCGTCGATCTCCTTGAGGTCGCTCAGGGCCATCGCGCCCACATGCTTCACTGGCTCCAGTGCGCCATGACCGGTGCTGCGCTTGCGGTAGCGGTAGGCGATCGAAGCCTGCCAGTCGGGTTGGGTCAATGGCTGGGGCAGGATGGATTCGATCCGCAGCATCAACTGCTCGGCACGGTGCAGCAGTCTTTCAAATTGCTCGCTCATAAACTTCAGGAACGGTAGTCGGCGTTGATCGACACATAGTCGTGGCTGAAATCGCAGGTCCACACCGTTTCTTCGGCCTGGCCGCGTCCCAGCACGACACGCACCGTGATCTCGCTTTGCTTCATCACGCGCTGGCCATCCTCCTCGCGGTAGGCCGGATTGCGTCCACCCTGGATGGCCACATGCACATCGTCAAGAAACAGGTCGATGCGGCTCTGGTCGAGGTCATCAATGCCGGCATAACCGACGGCCGCCAGAATGCGGCCCAGGTTCGGATCGCTGGCGTAAAACGCGGTCTTGACCAGCGGCGAATGGGCGATGGCATAAGCCACCTGGCGGCATTCTTCCGGCGTCTTGCCACCCTGGACCTGAATAGTCATGAATTTGGTGGCGCCTTCGCCGTCGCGCACGATGGCCTGGGCCAATCGGCGGGCCACTTCCAGCATGGCCACCTTCAGCGCTCGGCCTTCGGGGCTGTCCAGCGATTCGATACGTGCATGGGCCGCCTTGTTGCTGGCAATCACCACGAAGGAGTCGTTGGTGGAGGTGTCGCCATCCACCGTGACGCGATTGAAGGAACCCTCGGCCAATTCGCGCGCGAGCTGTTGCATCACGGACTGGCTCACCCGGGCATCGGTGGCCATGAAACCCAGCATGGTCGCCATATTGGGGCGGATCATGCCGGCGCCCTTGCTGATGCCGGTCACGCTGACCTTGGCCCCGCCCAGCATGATCTGCGCGCCAAAAGCCTTGGGCACGGTGTCGGTGGTCATGATGCCTTCGGCCGCACGCAGCCAGTTGTCCTCCCGCGCATCGGCCAGGGCGGCCGGCAGGCCGGCCTCGATCCGGTCATGCGGCAGGGGCTCCATGATCACGCCGGTGGAGAACGGCAACACCTGCTCGGGTTTGAGCTTGAGCAGACGGGCCAGCGCCTGGCAGGTGCTGCGGGCCCGGGCCAGCCCCTCCTGGCCAGTGCCGGCATTGGCGTTGCCGGTATTGATGACCATGGCGCGGATACCTTGCCCGGCAGCCAGGTGTTCGCGGCACACCTGCACCGGTGCCGCACAGAAACGGTTCTGCGTGAACACGCCGGCCACCGAGGAGCCTTCGTCGATCAGGACCACGGTGAGGTCCTTGCGATTGGCTTTGCGGATACCCGCCTCGGCAACTCCGATGCGCACGCCGGCCACCGGGTAGAGTTCGGCCGGATTGGGGGCGGACAAATTAACAGGCATGGACCTTCCCTTTCAACTCAGGCGAGCTTCCCATGGCATTGCTTGTATTTCTTGCCACTGCCGCAGGGGCACGGATCGTTGCGACCGACGCGCGGCACGGCCGCCACCTGTGTCGCGACATCGACCGTGGTCTCTACCTCGCCGGTTTCGGTCGGCGCGATATAAGTCACATTGGCAATGTGCTCAGCCCGGCTTTCCATGGCATCGGCGGCTTGCTCCAGCTGCTCACCGGATTGCACGCGCACCGTCATGAGCACCTTGGTGACTTCATTTTTCACCGAGTCAAGCAACTGGCCGAAGAGTTCGAACGCTTCGCGCTTGTACTCCTGCTTGGGTTGTTTCTGCGCATAGCCGCGCAGGTGGATGCCCTGACGCAAATAATCCAGCGCGCTCAAGTGCTCGCGCCAGTGGGTATCGATGCTCTGCAGCAGCACGACACGCTCGAACTGCGTGAAATTCTCGGCCCCGATCTGCTCCAGCTTTCCGGCAAAAGCCGCGTTGGCCGCTGCAACCACTTTCTCGACGATGTCTTCATCGGTGATGGCGCTGGCGTCCTGCACCAGCTGGTGCAGTGGCAGGTCAAGCTGCCATTCGTCGTGCAGCACTTTGTCGAGACTGGCGAGGTCCCACTGCTCCTCCACGGATTCTTGGGGGACGTACTGACGTACCAGGTCCGTGAAGCAGCCTTCGCGCAATGAGGCGATCTGTGCCGACAGGTCAGCGGCATCCAGGATGGCATTGCGCTGCTGGTAGATCACCCGGCGCTGGTCGTTGGCCACGTCGTCATATTCCAGTAGCTGCTTGCGCATGTCGAAGTTGCGCGCCTCCACCTTGCGCTGTGCGCTTTCGATGCTGCGCGTGACGATGCCCGCCTCGATGGCCTCGCCATCGGGCATCTTGAGCCGCTCCATGATGGCCCGGACGCGGTCGCCGGCGAAGATGCGCATCAACGCATCGTCCAGGCTCAGGTAGAAGCGCGACGAGCCGGGGTCGCCCTGGCGGCCCGAGCGGCCGCGCAACTGGTTGTCGATGCGGCGGGATTCATGGCGCTCGGTGGCGATGATGCGCAGACCACCCAGGGCCTTCACCTGTTCATGGTCCAGCGCCCACTGCGTGCGCAATTGCTCGATCTTCCTTTGTTTCGCGGCCTCGTCCAGCGCCGCATCCACTTCGACCACCTCGACCGCCTTCTCGATGTTGCCACCCAGCACGATGTCGGTGCCGCGACCGGCCATGTTGGTGGCAATCGTGATCATCCTGGCCCGGCCGGCCTGGGCGATGATGTCGGCCTCGCGCGCATGCTGCTTGGCATTGAGCACCTGGTGCGGCAGTTTTTCCTTCTCCAGCAGTTGGGCAATGATTTCCGAATTCTCGATCGAGGTCGTGCCCACCAGCACCGGCTGGCCGCGCTCATGGCACTCGCGAATATCCTTGATCGCGGCCTCGTATTTCTCGCGCGTGGTCTTGTAGACCCGATCGAGCTGGTCCTCGCGCCGGCTCAGGCGGTTGGGCGGAATCACCACCGTTTCCAGGCCGTAGATCTCCTGGAATTCGTAGGCTTCGGTATCGGCGGTGCCGGTCATACCGGCCAGTTTGTTGTACAGACGGAAGTAGTTCTGGAAGGTGATGGACGCCAGCGTCTGGTTCTCGGCCTGGATCTCCACCCCTTCCTTGGCTTCAACCGCCTGGTGCAGGCCATCGCTCCAGCGCCGCCCTGTCATGAGACGACCGGTGAATTCGTCCACGATGACAACTTCACCGTCCTGCACCACGTAATGCTGGTCGCGGTGGAACAAGTGTCTGGCCCTGAGCCCCGCGTAGAGGTGGTGCATCAGCGTGATGTTGGCCGGGTCGTACAGGCTGGCGCCTTCGGGCAGCAAGCCGGCTTCGCTGAGGATCCGTTCGGCGTTTTCGTGTCCCTGTTCGGTCAAAAAGACCTGGTGGCTCTTTTCGTCCAGCGTGAAATCGCCCGGCTTGGTCACACCTTCGCCGGTGCGCGGGTCGGCTTCGCCTTCCTGGCGCGTCAGCAAAGGGACTACCTTGTTGATGGCGATGTACAGCGCCGTGTGGTCCTCTGCCTGGCCGCTGATGATGAGCGGTGTGCGCGCCTCGTCGATCAGGATCGAATCGACCTCATCGACGATGGCGAAATTGAGACCGCGCTGCACCCGATCCGCGACCTCATAGACCATGTTGTCGCGCAGGTAGTCAAATCCGTACTCGTTGTTGGTGCCGTAGGTGATGTCGGTCCGGTAGGCCGCCTGCTTGTCCTCGCGCGTCATCTGCGGCAGGTTGATGCCCACCGTCAGGCCCAGGAAGTTGTACAGTTTGCCCATCCAGCGGGCATCGCGGCTGGCCAGGTAATCGTTCACGGTCACGACGTGAACGCCGTCGCCGCTGAGCGCATTCAGGTACACGGGCAAGGTCGCCGTCAGTGTCTTGCCTTCGCCGGTCCCCATCTCCGAGATCTTGCCGTGATGCAAGGACATGCCCCCCATCAACTGCACATCGAAGTGGCGCATTTTCATGACGCGCTTGGAGCCTTCGCGCACGACGGCAAAAGCTTCTGGCAGCAGCGAATCCAGGGTTTCGCCCTTGGCGATGCGGTCACGAAACTCCTGCGTCTTGCCTCGCAGCTCGTCATCGCTCAGTTTCTCGAACTGGGGCTCGATGGCATTGATGCGAGCCGCTGTGCTGCGGTATTGCTTGAGCAGCCGGTCATTGCGGCTGCCGAAAATTTTGGTGAGGATGTTGGTGACCATGAATGCCATACCGTCCTGCCGGTCCCTTGGAGACCTGCAGGCAGTGCAATCCTTTTTCAATCAAGAGAGATGGGAGTCGCCGCATTTCGCGGCAACCGCTCGCCCGGCCTTCAGCGCCGGGATAACCAAACCCTTGATTCTACCTTTGCACTGGAGCCGTTGGCTGGGCGGGAGACGCAATCGCCATGGCTGGCGCGGGCACCTTGGGTGCGGCAGGCAGCGCCTGGAACGTTGCCACCGCCACCTGCCGATCCGGAATATTTCGCCCGGCGGTCAGGAATTTTTGCGGATCCTGCGGGACACCGCGTACCAGTACTTCGAAATGCAGGTGCGGCCCCGTGGACCGGCCCGTGGTACCCACTTCTCCAATTTTCTGGCCGCGCTTGATGAGGTCACCCTTCTTGACATACACCTTGGAGGCATGCGCATAGCGGGTGATCAGGTCCTTGCCGTGATCGATTTCGATCATGTTGCCGTAATCCGGGCGGAACTCCTGGGTCACCACCACGCCACCGGCCGCCGCCAGAATTCCCGTACCGGTCATGGCTTGAAAGTCCAGACCGGTGTGCAGGGCCGAACGGCCCGTGAAAGGATCGATGCGCCAGCCAAAGTGGGAACCCAGGTTGCCCGCCGAAATCGGCAACTGCGTAGGCACCATCATGGTGCGGACTTTTTGCTCAAACAGGCGGGATTCCATCACTTCCATCAGATCCGTGCGCTGTCCTGTCTGGTGGTCCAGATCAGCCAGGGTGGCCTGCAATTCTTCCATTGATAGCGGGCGCGCCCCTACCAAGGCGCCGCCCTGTCCGGGTTTAATCTTGATATCGTTCGGGTTGATGCCGGCCAAGCCCGAGACCCGCTCCCCCAGGGATTCGAGTTGCTGCATCTTGGCCTGCATCTCACCCAACCGCTTGGCCATGACATCAATGTTTTCCCGCATGATGCGGTCGCGCTGCGCAAACTCGTCCTTGACCACCAGTTTGACGAGCGTGCCAATGATGGGCCAGCCCTCGCGCGCACCCTTGAGAAAAACCCAGTGGTACAGGCCTGCAGCCACCAGCATCAGTGCGAAAGACAAGCTTAAACCGACCATCAGCAGCTTGCTGCCGCTCAGATGTATCGCACGGCTCTTGGCTAGCCATGCATCCGTGATAATCAAATGCATATCAATCTCTCCAACCACCACAATAAACGTCCATGAACCGTCGCGCTCACCCAGTGACGCTGCTGCAAGCCACGCAGGATTCACCCATGTTGGCCCGACTGGCAGAACTGACCAGGGACTCCGTCGCCCGGCTCAAAGCCATCGAACCCATGATACCGGCACCGCTTCGGTCTGCCATCACGGCCGGACCGATTGAAGGCTCTATTTGGTGTCTGATTGTTAACAGCAATGCCGCGGCTGCCAAAATCCGCCAGTTTCTGCCTGCTCTGGAGGCCCACTTGCGCACCAAGGGATGGGAGGTTACCTCAATTCGCGTCAAGGTTCAAATATCCCAGCCCCGCTGAAAAGCGCAGCAAGGGGGGATGGTGCCGATTGTCGGAATCGAACTGACGACCTACCGCTTACAAGGCGGTTGCTCTACCAACTGAGCTAAATCGGCACGGTGATGATTTTAGCGCAGCACCTTGTCCGCGCGGACGTGGGAGTAGCACGCTACTTGACCCGTTTGAGAGCCGGTTTGGTGCCGCCGGCCGGTCGAGGCGGCTCGGGTTCGTCCCCGCGACGCTCCGTCTCGACACTGGCCAGTTGCACCGGTTTGTTCTCAGGCTGGCTGTCCTCACCCGCCTGCACGCCGGCCTGCGCTTCGGCGGAAGCCGGCGGCATGGCCGCTTCTTCCAGTGGAAACGCCATACCCTGGCCGCTTTCGCGCGCATAGATGGCGATCACCCGGTTGAGCGGCACCATGATGTCGCGCGCCACGCCGGCAAAGCGGGCCTTGAATTCGATGAATTCATTGCCCAGCTTGAGCGAACTCGTGGCATCAAAACTGATGTTGAGAACGATTTCGCCATTTTTCACATATTCGCGCGGTACACGCACGCTGTCGTCCACCCGCACGGCCACATAGGGCGTGAACCCGTTGTCTGTACACCATTCGTACAAGGCCCGCACGAGGTACGGCCGCGTCGAAGGGGTGTCCTGGGCGTTCATCATCAGCGGGTTTCCGCAGGCTTACTTGCGCATCACCTTTTCTGAAGGCGTCAGCGCCTCAATATAAGCCGGTCGCGAGAAAATGCGCTCGGCATACTTGAGCAACGGCGCCGCATTCTTGCTGAGTTCAATCCCGTAGTAATCCAGCCGCCACAGCAGCGGCGCAATGGCCACATCCAGCATCGAGAAGTTCTCGCCCAGCATGTACTTGTTCTTGAGGAATACGGGGGCGAGCTGCGTCAGTCGGTCGCGGATGTGGGAACGGGCCTTCTCCAGCGCCTTTTCATTGCTCTTCGCAGCGCGCGATTCCAGCGTGGAGACATGCACAAACAGCTCCTTCTCGAAATTGAGCAGAAACAGGCGCACACGGGCGCGGTCCACCGGGTCACCGGGCATCAGTTGCGGGTGCGGGAAGCGCTCGTCAATGTACTCGTTGATGATGTTGGACTCATACAGGATCAAATCGCGTTCGACCAGGATCGGTACCTGGCCGTAGGGATTCATCACATTGATGTCTTCCGGCTTGTTGTAAAGATCGACATCGCGGATTTCGAAATCCATGCCCTTTTCAAACAGGACAAAACGGCAGCGATGGGAAAACGGGCAGGTAGTACCTGAATACAGCACCATCATGGTGGGAGCTCCTAAAAATCAAAAAGAGTGGGCTGCGTTATGCAACCCACTCCGAGCAACTGAGGCCTTGACCAGCGGTCAAGGCCTGTCGTTGATTGTGCGTAATTTTATTACTTGACGTCTTTCCAGTACGCGGCATTGAGGCGCCACGTGATCACGGTAAAGCCCAGAAGGAAAATAAGGACCCAGACGCCGACCCGGACTCGGGTATTTTGGGCAGGTTCCCCCATCCACTGCAGGTAATTCACCAGATCGCCAACAGCCTGATCATACTGGAGCGGCGTCATGGACCCCGGGGTCAGCTGTTCCCATCCCTTGAAAACCTTGACTTCATGGCCATGCTCCTCCTCGACCTCGAAAATCGGGCGACGCTTGCCTTGCAATTCCCACAGCACATGGGGCATGCCAACGCTGGGGAACACCAGATTGTTCCAGCCGGTGGCCTTGGTGTCGTCGGGATAGTAGGTACGCAGGTAGGTGTAGAGATAATCGGCGCCCGAGCCTTGGCCCGGCGCCGCGCGTGAACGCGCAATGACGCTCAGGTCAGGCGGATTGGCACCAAACCAGTCCTTGGCCTGCTTCGGATCGATGGCCGCCTTCATGGTCTCGCCCACCTTGTCGGTCGCGAACAGCAGGTTGTCCTTGATCTGTTCAGTAGTGAAACCGATGTCCTGCAGGCGGTTGTAGCGCATGTAGGCTGCCGAATGGCAGTTCAGGCAGTAATTGACAAACAGCTTGGCGCCGTTTTGCAGCGAAGGCATGTTACTGGTATCGACCGGAGCCTTGTCCCAGGCAATGCCGCCAGCGCTGGAAGCATGAGCACCCGCCATAAGGCCCATCGCAGCGATCAGACCGAGAATGAGTTTTTTCATTTTTTATGATCTCCAGCTCAGTGGGCGGCAAAGGTAACGCGACTGGGCACCGGCTTGGCTTGACCCAGACGGCTCCACCAGGGCATCAGCAGGAAAAAGCCGAAATAGAACAGCGTGCCGACTTGGGACACCCGTTCGCCGATGGGAGACGGTGGCTGCACACCCAAGTAGGCTAGGACGACAAAGTTGATCACGAAGATACCGTACAGGTATTTGTGCCAGTCGGGACGATAACGGATCGACTTGACCGGGCTGCTGTCCAGCCAGGGCAGGAAGAACAGGATGACGACCGCACCACCCATCACCAGCACGCCCCAGAACTTGGCGTCGATGGCCAGCATCATGGCCACCACCACCACGGCGCCGCCGAGGATCACGCCCTTGAACAGGTTCGCCATCTTGAACTTGACCACGCTCAGCACGGCCGCGCCCAGCACACAGGCGATGAGTGCATACATCATCTCGCTGGTAATGGCGCGCAGCATCGAGTAATAAGGCGTGAAGTACCAGACCGGGGCAATGTGGGCCGGAGTTTTCAAGGGGTCAGCCGGAATGAAGTTGTTGTACTCCAGGGCATAACCGCCGAATTCGGGCGCGAAGAAAATGATGGCGGAGAACACCATCAGGAACACGCTGACACCGAAGATGTCGTGCACCGTGTAGTACGGATGGAACGGAATGCCATCCAGCGGATGGCCTTGCGCATCTTTCGGCGCATGGGGTCCCTTGATCTCGACGCCATCGGGGTTGTTGGAGCCCACATCATGCAGCGCCATCAGGTGCGCCACGACCAGACCGAGCAGCACCAGCGGCACGGCGATCACGTGGAAGCTGAAGAAGCGGTTCAGCGTGGCATCGCCCACCACGTAGTCACCGCGGATCAGCAGCGCCAGATCAGGGCCGACAAAAGGAATGGCGGCAAACAGGTTCACGATCACCTGGGCGCCCCAATAGCTCATCTGGCCCCAGGGCAGCAGGTAGCCCATGAAAGCCTCGGCCATCAGGCACAGGAAGATGGCACAGCCGAAGATCCAGACCAGCTCGCGCGGCTTGCGGTAGCTGCCGTAGATCAGCCCACGGAACATGTGCAGATAGACCACCACGAAAAAGGCCGAAGCGCCGGTGGAATGCATGTAGCGCACCAGCCAGCCCCAGGGTACATCGCGCATGATGTACTCGACCGAACCGAAGGCCTGCGCGGCGTCCGGCTTGTAATGCATCGTAAGGAAGATGCCGGTGACGATCTGGATCACCAGCACCAGCATGGCGAGTGAGCCGAAGATGTACCAGAAGTTGAAGTTCTTCGGTGCGTAGTACTCCGACATGTGGACCCGATAGGCCTCGAATGCCGAGGGCAACCGGTTTTCGAACCAGTTGGTGAGTTTTTCGCCAGTGCTGGCGTTAGGGGAAATTTCCTTGAATTCAGCCATGGTTGTCTTCCTCAAGCCTTCTTGTCTTCACCGATCAGCAGCTTGCTGTCGGCCAGGTACACATACGGAGGGACCTCGAGGTTGTCTGGCGCTGGCTTGTTCTTGAACACACGCCCGGCCATATCGAAGGTGGAACCGTGGCAGGGACATAGAAAGCCACCCTGCCAGTCATCGGGCAAAGAGGGTTGGGCTCCGGTCTGAAACTTGTCACTGGGCGAGCAACCGAGGTGCGAGCAAATACCCACGACCACCAGAACCTCTGGCTTTACTGAGCGCGAGCGCGCCTCGTTGCGTGCGTATTCCGGGGTCAGCTCGGAAGGTTTGCGCTCAGAATTGGGGTCCGCAAGCTGCCCGTCGTTTTTTTTCAGATTGGCCATCTGCTCGGGTGTGCGCTTGACGATCCACACCGGCTTGCCGCGCCACTCAACCGTCATTTTCTCGCCCGGTTTGAGCGCGGAAATATCCACTTCCACGGCGGCACCCGCTGCCTTGGCTCGTTCAGAAGGCTGGAAAGTACTGACAAAGGGAATAGCGGCAGCAACACCGCCGACAGTACCAGCACATCCTGTTGCAATCAGCCACGTTCGTTTGCTGGGATCAATCTGACTTTTATCGGCAAGCGTGTCACTCATGGGAATCCTCAATGAAAACATCACTACAGTGGTCGTCTAACAAAGACCACATAGACCAGCCGGCGATTGTAGCTGACCGCCCGGGGCGTTTTCAACATGTGGTTGCGCACCCCATCCGTGACAACACGTATAAACAGCCGGCTTGCCGGGCCGTCAGCTGCTGAGTTGGCGCGCCATGCGGATCGCCTCGATCAGGCTGGAAGCATCCGCCTTGCCCGTGCCGGCGATGTCAAAGGCGGTGCCATGATCCGGGCTGGTACGCACCAGCGGCAAACCCAAGGTCACATTGACGCCTTTCTCGACCCCCAGGTATTTCACGGGGATCAGGCCCTGATCGTGGTACATCGCCACCACCACATCGAATTCTCCAGGCCGGCCGGGCTTGGCGCGGGCCCGCATGAACACCGTATCCGGCGCAAAAGGCCCCTGCACGTCCATGCCCTGGGCACGCGCCTGCGCGATGGCCGGCGCGATGATCTCGATCTCCTCGCGGCCGAACAGCCCCCCCTCCCCGGCATGCGGGTTCAGGCCCGCGACACCGATGCGCGGCGCGCGGCCCAGCGCTGCCGTGAGCGCGGCATGCGTGATGCTCAGGGTCTGCAGCACATTCGCGGGCGTCACGGCCTCGATGGCCTCGCGCAAGGACACATGGATGCTCACCAGCACAGTGCGCAGCTCATCGTTGGCCAGCATCATGCGCACCGGCACATCGGCCACACGCTGGCCCAGATACTTCGCCGCTTCGGCCTGCAGCATTTCGGTATGCCCCGGGAAAGCATCAAACGGCGCCCCGGCTGCGGCCAGCGCTTCCTTGTGCAGCGGCGCGGTCACCAGGGCGGCGATTTCCCCGCGCAAGGCGGCCTGCGCCGCCCAGACCACGCAGCGCCCCGCCAGTTGGCCGGCCTCGGGGCTGACCTTCCCCCAAGCCACCGGCATCGCCAGCCCCTGAATTTGTAGCAGAGGCAGGCAGTTTGGCGGCCGGTCCAAAGCCTCGGCGGGCGACTCCAGCAGCGCCAGCGGCAGGACGGGCTCGCCTTCGCGCCGGATCAACTGGGCCGCACGCCGCAAGGTGCCCGCATCGCCCACTACAAAACAACCCCGCGTGACTTCGGGCGCATCGCGAAACGCCTTGGCAATGATTTCCGGACCGATGCCGGCCGCATCGCCCAGCGTGATGGCCATGGGTTTTGACATGGCGGGCTCAGGCGGGGTTGTCGATGTCGATGAACTCATGGGTCAGTCCGAATTGCGCCGCCACATGCGACGCCACCGCCGGCGCACCGTAGCGCTCGCTGGCATGGTGGCCGCAGGCAATAAAGGCCACGCCCGATTCGCGCGCATAGTGCGCCTGCGGTTCGGAAATCTCGCCGGTGATGAAGGCATCGGCGCCGGCCGCGATGGCGGCTTCGAAGTAGTCCTGCGCCCCACCCGTGCACCACGCTATTTTTTTAATGGCGCGTGGCGCCTCCGCAACAAGAACCACCGATCGGTTCAGTGCTTTCTCGACATGGGTGGCCAGGCTGCCGGCATGCTCGAAGCCGGCGTTTTTCTCGCACTCCCCCATGAAACCGAGGTCCTGCTCGCCAAAGCGGCCCTGCGTCCGCAGGCCCAGCTTCAGGGCCAGTTGGGCATTGTTGCCCAACTCAGGATGGGCGTCGAGCGGCAGGTGATAGGCGATCAGGTTGATGTCATGCGCCAGCAGCAGCGACAGGCGCTGCTTCAGCCAGCCCGTGACACGCCCATCCTGCCCCCGCCAGAACAGACCGTGGTGGACGAAGATCGCGTCGGCCTTCGCGGCAATCGCCGCCTCGATCAGGGCCCGGCTGGCCGTCACGCCCGAAACAAGCTTGCGCACTTGTGCGGCACCCTCGACCTGCAGGCCGTTGGGGCCATAGTCACGGAAACGCTCCGGCTGCAGCAGGGCGTCAAAGGTCTGGAGAAGTTGCTGGCGATCCATCATCGGGATGATTGTCGGTCAGATTCCGGCTCTTGCGCCAGTTCCAGACGGCTGTCGCACCCCTTGTCTGCGGCAATCCAGCGCCGCGCCAGTCGTCCCAGCAGGAAGGCGAGCGCTGGCGCCAGCCACCGAAGCCACCGCGGCAGGACCTGGCGCAGCACCGATTCAGGGTCGGTGATCGCCCCGCAGCGATAGACCAGGGTGCCGGCTTGCCAGCGCAGGGCAGTGCAGGCGCCGGCACGCCGGCCGGACAACGCCATCCCCAGCGGGCAGGGTTCGACCAGGCAGCAAACACCGCAGCCATTGCATGGCTCGCCCAGGGCCGGTTTTCTGGCGGCTTGCGGCTGAATATGGATGATCTGGCTGGAATTCACGATATGCACTCTACAATTTCCATCATGAAACGATTCTGGCTATTCTTCTCCCAGGCGGTCACGCTCCTGCTGGCGACCTATTTTGTCGTCGCCACCCTCAAGCCGGAGTGGCTCGGCAAGCGCGGCGGTACGAACGCCGTGGCCCTGTTCGAGGCCCCGGCCGAGCGCGACAGCACGCCGCCGCCCGGCAGCTTCAGACTGGCAGCCCGCAAAGCGTCGGCCGCCGTGGTCAGCATCAACACCAGCAAGGCTGCCCGCAAAAATCCGAACAGCAATGATCCCTGGTTCCGCTTCTTTTTTGGCGATCAGGACAACGAACCGCAGGTGGGTCTGGGCAGCGGCGTCATCGTCAGCCCCAATGGCTATGTGCTCACGAACAATCATGTGGTGGAAGGGGCGGACGAAATTGACGTCATCCTCAATGACAGCCGCCACAGCCGGGCCAAGGTCATCGGCACCGACCCCGACAGCGACCTGGCGGTCCTCAAGATCGAACTCGACAAATTGCCCGTCATTGTGCTGGGCAACTCCGACGCCCTGGCGGTCGGCGACCCGGTGCTGGCCATCGGCAATCCCTTTGGCGTCGGTCAGACCGTGACCAGCGGCATCGTCAGCGCGCTGGGCCGCAACCAGTTGGGCATCAACACCTTCGAGAATTTCATCCAGACCGATGCCGCCATCAATCCCGGCAATTCGGGGGGTGCGCTGGTGGACACCCAGGGCCACCTGCAAGGCATCAACACCGCCATTTACTCGCGCTCCGGTGGCAATATGGGCATCGGGTTCGCGATTCCCGTCTCCACTGCCCGGCAGGTGCTGGAAAGCATCGTCAAGGAAGGCCAGGTAACGCGCGGCTGGATCGGCGTGGAGCCCAACGACCTCACGCCCGAACTGGCCGAGACCTTTGGCGTCAAGTCAACCGAGGGCGTGATCATCACCGGGGTACTGCAAAACGGCCCGGCCGCAGTAGCGGGCATTCGCCCCGGGGATGTGATCACCAGCGTGGCGGGCAAGCCGGTCCACAACGTCTCGGAACTGCTCTCCAGCGTTGCCGCGCTCAAGCCCGGCATCCCTTCCAAGCTGAAACTGCAGCGCCAGGATCGGCAACTGGAACTGGATGTCACGCCGGGGCTTCGCCCCAAACCGCGCAGAGTTCAGCAGTAGCGGAGAATCAGGCGTCGGCCGGCTCGGCGTCGGGCGCTTGGGTGTGCTTGATGAACAACTGCGCCGCCCAGATACCCAGCTCGTAAAGCAGGCACATCGGGACCGCCAGCGACAGCTGTGACACCACATCCGGCGGCGTGATAATGGCCGCGATGATGAAAGCCAGCACCACGAAATAACTGCGAAAATCCTTGAGCTTCTGCACGCTCACGATGCGCATGCGGGCCAGCACGATGACCACGATCGGCACCTCGAACGCCAGCCCGAAAGCCAGGAACATCGTGATCACAAAACTGAGGTAAGCCTCGATGTCAGGCGCGGCGGTGATGCTCTTGGGCGCAAAGCTCTGGATAAATTTAAACACCTGGCCAAAGACAAAGAAATAGCAGAAGGCCACGCCGATGAAAAACAGCACAGTGCTGGAAATCACCAGCGGCAACACCAGCTTCTTCTCGTGGTTGTACAGGCCCGGCGCGACAAAGGCCCAGATCTGCCACAGCACCACGGGCAAGGCCATCAGAAACGCGGCCATGAGCATGATCTTGAGCGGCACCATGAAGGGTGAAATCACCGAGGTGGCGATCAGGGTGGTCCCTTTGGGCAGGTGGGCCACCAGGGGGGCCGCCAGGATGTCATACAGGGCCGCAGGCCCGGGGTAGATCGCCAAAATGACCGTGGCCACCGCCAGGGCCGCCATCGCCTTGATCAGACGATCGCGCAGCTCGATGAGGTGCTGCACAAAGGGCTGCTCGGTCCCCGCCAGTTCGTCGTCTTTCGATTGATCTTCTGCCATGGATTGCTTAATGGGTTATCGGGCCGGGCGCCGGGGAAGGTCAACCCGGTCCCAAGAGACTCGGGGAGGACAGCGCAGGATCAGCTCAGTTTTTGCGGCCGGTAGCGGGCTACCCGGGCAGCCCCGGAAAGCGCTTTGGTGCGCACACCCTGGCGGGCCTTGTACCAATTGGGCGTCGCCCCCTGCTTGAGCCGCCACTTCTTGCCCGGATGCCTGTATTCGGGAAATTCAATCATCGGCGTCATCGGCAGCGAGGTCGAGTCCAGCCCGGCGGTGGTTTCAGCCCAGCTTTTCTCGAAATCGCTGGCGCTGGTCTGGATTGACCCTTCCACCTCGCGCGCCGCGCCCTCCACCGTTTCCTTCATTTTTTTGAGCTCGTCGAGCTCCATGGAACGGTTGACCTCGGCCTTGACATCCGCCACATAGCGCTGGGCCTTGCCCAGCAGCGTACCCATGGTCCGTGCCACGCGCGGCAGCTTCTCCGGCCCGATGACAATCAATGCCACCGCGCCGATGAGCGCCATTTTGGATATGCCAAGATCGATCATGTCAGCCTAAACGGCAATCAGGACTTGGTCTTGGCTTCCACGTCGATCGTGGTCTTGTCGGCAGCAGGGGCCGCATTGGCCACCTGGGCCGCCGGGGCAGCCGGTTTTTCTTCGGTGGAAGAACCTTCCTTCATGCCGTCTTTGAAGCCTTTGACGGCGCCGCCGAGGTCACTGCCAAGATTCTTGAGCTTCTTGGTACCAAACACCATCACCACGATCAGCAGAACGATCAGCCAGTGCCAGATAGAAAACGAACCCATATTTCTCTCCTAAGGAATATTCCGATTTTAATCGGCGAAGTGACCACCGGGGCTGCGCCCCCCAAAAATCAGCCTTTCAACCAGGGGCGCGGCCCGCCCATCACATGGATGTGCAGGTGGTGAACCTCCTGCCCGCCCTCGACCCCGGTGTTGCTGACGATACGAAAACCGCCCTGCGGATAGGGGCCGCAGCCCTCCTGCTGGGCCAGCTTGGGCGCCAGCGCCATCATGCGCCCCAGCAGGCCGGCATGCTCGGGCCCTACTTGCGCCATGGACGGGATATGCACTTTGGGAATCATCAGAAAATGCACCGGCGCCCAGGGATGGATATCGTGAAACACGTATATTTCCTCGTCCTCATGGACTTTTTTGGAGGGAATCTTGCCCGCCACGATTTTGCAGAAAATGCAGTTGGGGTCACTGTGCTGGATTGCCTGTGTCATGCCCGAAATTCCATGGGAAGTTGTGTTCCTGTTCGCCATGCCTGTCACTTCACCCCGCCCTCGCGTTCCATTGCCTTGCGCAGCGCTTTTTCCTCGATCCCGCTGGTGCCCTCGCGGCGCTCCAGTTCGGCCAGTACATCGGCCGGCTTCAGGCCGTAATGCGCCAGGGCGATCAGGCAATGGAACCACAGATCAGCCACTTCGTTGACCACTTTGTTCCGGTCGCCACCCGCATCGGCATCCTTGGCCGCCATCACCACCTCGGTGGCTTCCTCGCCGATTTTCTTGAGAAAGGCGTCCGGCCCCTTGTGCAGCAGGCGGGCCACATAGCTTTTTTCGGGGTCACCCCCATTTTGCGGCAGACGGCTTTCCACCACGGCCGCCAGGCGGGCCAGGGCGTCGGACGAGCTCAGGTTTGCGTTATCGGAGGACATGGCCACTCATTTATAGATGGAATCCGGATCTTTCAAGACCGGCTCGGTGATTTTCCACGCGCCGTCCTTGTACACACTGAAAAAGCAGCTGTGGCGCCCGGTATGGCAGGCAATCGACTGTGAAGGCGACCCAGGCGTCGCGGGCTCATGCCCCAGTTGGCTGACCTGCAGCAGCACCACGTCATTGTCGCAGTCGATGCGGATTTCATGCACCGTCTGCACATGGCCGGATTCCTCGCCCTTGAACCAGAGCTTGCCCCTGGAACGGCTGAAATACACGGCGCGCCCCAGCTCGGCGGTTTTTTGCAGGGCTTCGCGGTTCATCCAGGCGAACATCAGCACATCACGGCTGGTAGCCTCCTGCGCGATCACCGGCACCAGGCCTTGCGCGTCCCATTTCACTTCGTCGAGCCAGTTCATGGCGCTATTGTCGCCCGAATTGGTGGTCGGGTCGCCGCTGGGCCGTCCCAAGGCGACTGCGGCCCCCTTGGGGGCAGCGGCCACACGGAGCGGGCAAGCGTGGGGGCATTAATTCGCGGGTTCGATCCGTACGGGAATCCCACATTCGGCCATCCGGGCCTTGGCCTGGGCAATCGTGTACTCGCCGTAATGAAAGATGCTGGCCGCCAGCACCGCATCGGCGCCGCCGATCTTGATGCCGTCCACCAGGTGGTCGAGGTTGCCGACGCCGCCCGAGGCGATCACCGGGACGCTGACTGCGTCGCTCACCGCCCGGGTCAATGCCAGGTCGAAACCGGACTTGGTGCCGTCCCGGTCCATGCTGGTGAGCAGGATTTCACCCGCGCCGTATTCGGCCATCTGGCGTGCCCAGGCCACGGCGTCCAGCCCGGTGTTCTTGCGCCCGCCATGGCTGTAGACATCCCAGCCCTCGCCCACTTCCCGTCCATCGACCAGCCGCTTGGCGTCCGCAACGGAACGTCGCTTGGCATCTATGGCCACCACGATGCACTGGGCCCCGTATTTGTGCGACGCATCGCGGATGACTTGCGGGTTCGCAATCGCGGCCGAGTTGAAGCTGGTCTTGTCGGCCCCGGCGTTGAGCAGCCGGCGCACATCCTCGACCGTGCGCACGCCCCCCCCGACCGTGAGCGGAATGAAGACCTGGGAGGCCACCGCCTCGATGATGTGCAGGATCAGGTCGCGCCCGTCGCTGGTGGCTGTGATGTCGAGGAAGGTCAACTCATCCGCGCCCTGCTCGTTGTAGCGCGCGGCGATCTCCACCGGATCCCCCGCATCGCGCAACTCGACAAAATTGACGCCCTTGACGACGCGACCGCCGGTCACGTCGAGACAGGGAATGATTCTTTTCGCCAGCACGCAGACTTCTCTCAGTACAGGGTTCAGCCTGCGAGTTCGTCGGCACGAATCTGGGCGGCCTCGAAATCGAGGTCGCCGGTATAGATGGCACGGCCACAGATGACGCCTTCGATGCCTTCGCCCTCGACCGCGCACAATTTCTCGATGTCGGCCATATTGCTCAGCCCCCCGGAGGCGATCACGGGAATCGTCAGCGCCTGGGCGAGTTTGACGGTGGCCTCGATATTGATCCCGCTGAGCATGCCATCGCGGCCGATGTCGGTGTAGATGATGGACTCCACGCCGTAGTCCTCGAATTTCTTGCCCAGGTCCACCACCTCGTGGCGCGTGAGCTTGCTCCAGCCGTCAGTGGCTACCTTGCCGTCCTTGGCATCGAGACCGACGATGATGTGGCCGCCAAACGCGGTGCAGGCGTCCTGCAGGAAACCAGGGTTCTTGACGGCGGCGGTGCCGATGATCACAAAACGCAGGCCGGCGTCGAGGTAGCGCTCGATGGTGTCCAGGTCGCGGATGCCGCCGCCGAGCTGGACATCGACCTCGCTGCCAACCTCCTTGAGGATCTTGCGGATGGCCAGTTCGTTCTTGGGGTGACCGGCAAATGCGCCATTGAGGTCCACCAGATGCAGGCGGCGCGCGCCCTTGTCCACCCATTTGCGCGCCATGACCGCGGGGTCTTCACCGAACGTGGTGGATTGGTCCATGTCGCCTTGCTTGAGGCGAACACAGTGGCCGTCTTTCAGATCAATGGCAGGAATTAACAGCATGGTGCTTGGGAGTGGGAAAAGGCTGCGACACGCTCAGCCAGAACGGGGGTTGATCAGGGATTCCAGTGGAGAAAGTTGCGGTAAAGGGCCAAGCCGTGGGCTGCACTTTTTTCAGGGTGGAATTGCGTTGCAAAAATATTATCGCGTGCAATCGCTGCCGCGAAGCGCCCGCCGTAGTCGGTAAGGCCCGCGCTGTGGCGCGCATCAGACGGTCGGGCGTAAAAACTGTGCACGAAATAGAAGTAGCTGCCATCGGGCACGTCGTCCCACACAGGGTGCCTTCCCTGGCCGTGATCCATCTGGAACACCTGGTTCCAGCCCATCTGCGGCACCTTGTAGCGGCTGCCATCAGGCTGCAATTGCCCGGCCAGATCGAACTTGACGACCTCGCCATGGATCAGGCCCAGGCCCGGTGTATCGCCTTCGGCACTGTGATCCAGCAGCATCTGCATGCCCACGCAGACGCCAAACAGCGGCTTGGAGGCCGCTGCCTCCAGCACGGCATCCCGCAGGCCCGAGTCACGCAACTCGCGCATGCAGTCGGGCATGGCGCCCTGGCCCGGCAGCACGACACGTTCTGCCGCTCGGACTTGCTCGGGCCGGGAGGTGATCAGCACGTGGTAATCGCTGCCCTGCGCCGCCGCCTGTACCGCCTGCGACACGGAGCGCAGGTTGCCCATGCCGTAATCGACCACGGCGACGGTTTTGGCCGGAACCCCGGACGCTACTGAATTCATAGCTGATCACACCCAACCGGCAGGGGCCAGAGGTATCTTTGGTTCATAAAATGACTACAGCGATCCCTTGGTGGACGGGATGGTGCCGGCCGCGCGCGGATCAAGCTCCAGCGCAGCGCGCAGGGCGCGGGCGAAGGCCTTGAACACGGTCTCGGCCTGGTGGTGGGCGTTCTCGCCGCGCAGGTTGTCGATGTGCAGCGTGACAAAGGCGTGGTTCACAAAGCCCTGGAAGAACTCGTGCGCCAACTGGCTGTCGAAGGTGCCGATCATGCCGCTCTTGAACGGCACGTTCATGATCAGGCCCGGACGGCCGGAGAAATCGATCACCACGCGCGACAGCGCCTCGTCCAGTGGCACATAGGCATGGCCGTAGCGGCGGATGCCCTTTTTGTCGCCCACCGCCTTGGCCACCGCCTGGCCCAGCGTGATGCCCACGTCTTCCACCGTGTGGTGGCCGTCGATGTGCAGGTCGCCCTTGGCCACGATATCCAGGTCGATCAGGCCGTGGCGCGCGATCTGGTCCAGCATGTGGTCGAAGAACCCGATGCCGGTGGCCAGCTTGGCCTGGCCCGTGCCATCCAGGTTGACCCGCACCGTGATCTGGGTCTCGGCGGTATTGCGGGAAATCTCGGCGATGCGAGGTGTGCTCATAGTGACTCTTTAAGGGCTGCCAGCATTTGCCGGTTCTCGTC
>Ga0210129_1000047_pt1 | contig 29826 bp, 40 predicted proteins | sample WestPond_Cattail_2_FD_185582 | JGI IMG/M metagenome (GOLD analysis project Ga0210129, IMG submission 185582) | Wetland microbial communities from the San Francisco Bay, California, USA, that impact long-term carbon sequestration -... | ecosystem: Environmental > Aquatic > Marine > Wetlands ... | reverse complement strand
ACATACGAGCCTGTTGCGGCGGAAATTTAGGAAGGCCAGTTTACATCGGCTAACACGCGCAAGCCGACATTAAAACGATCGGCTGTGCGCGGGGCCGTTATACGCAATTAGTCAACTTTTTATGTTATAGTTTTTGGCCCAAGACAAAAGTTGCCCGTCCTGGGCAACAAAACCGAAAAAAAAGAAAATTAAAAATAAATAAATTAATTGTTGACTTTGGTTGTACTTTGTGGTATATTTAAATAGTAAGAAAAGAAACCACAAACCAAGGGGATGCAAAATGAATATAAGAAATGAAATTTTCGGCCATCTTTCGGATGATGAGTTTGCACAGGCCCAAAAAGAGGCGCGTGAAGAACAAAACGCAAGGGAAGAAAGAAAAAATAAATCTTTGTGCCATTACGCTATTCCTGATTGGCAGGGGCAGGGTGGGATGGTCGAGTTTTGGTTAAATTCCGATGGCGCTTATGAGTGTATGGATACTCGGATTGATGACGCAAAAATACGTGATGGTATCAGGGCGTTTGCGCGGGATATGTGAAATGAAAACCGAAGTAATCAAAATTCGGATTGAAACCAAGATCAAGAAGGCGCTCGAATCTATTGCAGAATCCGAGCAGCGTACCTTTGCAGGACAGGTACGTCTGGCGTTGCAAGAGTGGATAAACCAAAGAGGCGCGTCCTGCGCCAAGACAATACAGGCCAAAAAAGAGCCTATAGGAAAGTTGACTAAAAGCGTATAACAGCGAAAGGTTGACATGTGCAAAGCCGCACGATCAACTGTTTCGCGTCCCGTTAGCGGCAATAAACTTTACTTTTAATTATAGTTTCGCTCACAAGAAAGGTGGTTACTATGTCCGGGGGTTCGTTGAATTACGTATATTCTAATGTTCAAGATGCGGCGTCGCAGCTCGTAGGTCATTCTAACCCGCAGTTCAGTGCCTTCGGTAAGCACCTTATAAAAGTGGCAAAGGCGCTTCACGATGTTGAATGGGAACTAAGCGGCGATGGTGCAAAGAACGTGGTTGATTCTATTCGAGCTGTTATCACTCCGTCGGACGAATTGCATTCAGCAACCGAAGACGCGGAACGGTCATTGCTCGTTCTTCAAAAGTCTATTGAGTTCGCGAAAAGTTTTAATGCGGTAGTAAAAACTACTGCCGCTAACAGCTAAAGTGTGTCATTTGCAAAGCCAAACGAACACACGTTTAGCAACACGTTAGGCAAAATTTTTCACCCCTTTATTTTGGAGGTCAAAATGGCTATTGTTGATAAAGAAGGTTGGGATAAGTGCGTCGCCGCCAATACCGATCCTTATGGAAACGCCGCCATTATGGTAGCTCGCCGCGCAATGGAGATTCTTGATAATGAGCTTGGTGACTTTGACTGTCACACTCTTATCTGCCGCGCAGATGACGAATCAAAGGCCGGTGGTATAACTGGATTTATGGCCGGTTGTGTAGCGAACATCATTTCAAAGGTCCATTCGCGCGGCGAAGAATTTCGGAATAAGTGGAATAGCGATCATGGCGTTTCCAAAAAAAAATCAAATGGCGGCGTTGTTAATCCCGCCATTTTGACAATAGGTTAGGGAAGGGTGAAAAACTTCGCCTAACACGGCAAGCACAAAAGCCGGATAGAAAACAATAAGCGGTCGTACCGGCCTTCGTGCATTGCCGGTCCCGTTATAGTCAATAAATTTGTTCTTTTATATTATATGTGCGCGTCGTATATCGGAAGTACGCTCGGCAAGGGTTTAAGTACCCAAAAGCGAGAGGTGTTTGTTCAAATCAAACCGCGCACTACACTAAGGTAGAAAAATTTACGTGCCAATAACACGCAAAGTAAGCAATGTCCGGGCCTGTGCCGATCTCGTTAAGGTGGCCGCACGGTAAAGCACTTAATGTGGGCGTATCGTGACTCACGAGTGCCCGGACACTACTTACATTTGCGAGCACGTTATAGAAAATTTGGCCGAGTCCTAAATTATATGTCGCGCATTTCAAAGGAGCTTTTGTGATTGTTTATAAGTTAAGTTCTTACCGTTCAATCGAAATGGTTCGCGGTTTAGTTTCTTCTGAGACGGCAAAGCAATACAAGGTTTTTGAGTGGTCGCCGTGGGGTAGCCCAGAATGGAGCAAACGCGAGTCAACTTGGCGAAAGTGTGATTGCTTTGCCACAATCGAAAGTGCCTCCGATGCACTTATAGCCAAGTGCGAGGCTAATGTATTATCGTTGCAAAAAAGCCTCGATCGTGCTAAATCAGCATTGGATTTATCACGAAAGTGGGCGCGACTGGAAGCTATGGAATCGGCCAAACTTCCCATAACAGCGAAAGGTTGACATGTGCAAAGCCGCACGATCAACCGTTTCGCAACACGTTGTATAACATTTTGTAAACATTTTGAATTGTAGGGGCGGCTATGGAAAGTACAATTGGTGATGTCGGCGAGGATTTTGTATGCCTGTATTTAGATGGAGATAACGACTCCGAAAAGGCGTTTTTAGAGTTGTTGGTGACTCCAAGCAAGTTTACAAGGTACGAAATGATTAGGAACTCCGCCGACTCATATACGCTGTGCATCACGAAGCCGCCCCAAAGACAGCGGAAGGTTGCCAAACGATCACACAACAGCCGCAAGCCAAAACTGGCGAAGTTAGCTGTAGAAGGTTAATTATAGTCGCCAGCTTCGGCTGTACGGTGAACGTTGCCGGAAATAGCGGGCGAGATCACGATTATAGGAGGCGCTATGCCGTGCGATAAAGTAAATTGTGATTTAAAGCAAGCGTGTTTTGAGGTTTACGGTAGGTTTGCATATCCCCCGTGCGCCTCGGAACAAGGGGAGTCGCCCGCAACATACAGCCAACAGCTAAAGGCTGAAATTGCCTCTGTTCTTAATGATGCGTTTGTTAATACTCGTGGGGGCATATGTGTTATCAGTTATCAGCAGTACGTCAAGCTGCGGCAACTATCCGCCGTTTAGCAAGACGTTGGAGGAAATGTGGAAAATTCTAGGGATTGTAGGCGCGGCAATAAACAGAAATTTGATATGAAGTTTAATTATGAACTGGAAGAAATTTTTATTCATTACGAAGCTATGGATGCCGCGCGTGATAATGCGGAAGTCTTGTCAAACAATATACAACACGACAATATACGCAAGAAAGAGGGCAGCGCAATGAAAAAAGTGACGCCTTACCGAAAGGTAAAATGCGCAAGATAGGTTTATTTCTGGGCGTGGGTAAGCCCTCTTTCCAGCGTATATTGAGAGCACGTTGTTTGCAATGCTGGCCGTTTTTGGAAATTATAGAGCGGCGGCAGGACAGCCCGGAGTCATGCCGGGCAAGAAAATGAAAATAATTGTTGACTTTGGTTGTGTTTTGTGGTTATATTTAATATATAGATAAACAGAACAGTAACCACATGGAAAATTTATGAAAAACGAGGTAATAAAAATCAGGATTGAAACCGAGATCAAGAAAAAGCTCGAAATCATTTCAGAGTCCGAGCAGCGCACTTTTGCAGGTCAGGTGCGCTTGGCGTTGCAGGAGTGGATAAATCAACGAGGCGCGTCCTGCGCCAAAACAATACGGGCCAAAAAAGAGCCTGTAGGAAAGTTGACCAAAAGTGTATAAGAATGGCATTGGAAACGCCACGCATTGCACAACACGTTCAGTACTGGTGGAATCCGCTCCTTCCGCATCCACCAACAACGCCAGCTTGCCATGCCCTCACTGGATGCCCGCCCTGGCCGATTGTGTATGGGTATACAAAATGTCATGCAACAACAGGTTTCCGTGTATGTTCCGGCCACGGCAAGTGGTGGCATAGACGTTAGCTACAATTTGCGGCTGACCATATTATAGTTCGTTTATAAGAAAAGGAGTCTTTTATGCTTAAAGTAACAGTGTGTCGTGAATCGGATCAGCAGAAATATCCGAGGCTTAAGATTTTCACCAAACTTTCTCAGGTTGTACTATTTACCAGACCTTTTACCGGCACCGTTATTGATCCAGGGCAGTCACCTTATAGTCGTGGAGAACATTCTTGTTCTTGGGTTGAGAATGCGTTCGAGGATTTTTTCGGTTCCGTTACATTGTCGGAAACGAAAGGTAATGCGGAGTAGCCGCAAACATACAACTAACAGCCGCAGTACGCAACGCGCAAAGTGTTCAATGCTGGCGGTATACCATTGAGCAAGTACGGTGTGGCTTAAGTAACTGCCGCGATTACTCAGGGGGCATTCCTTTCATCGGGAGCCGCCAGCACTGCACACATTTGTGAGCACGATAGGTGCACTATGGCAAATGAAAACCATATATTATAGCCGCAGCCAAGAAGGGGAAAATATGAGAACTTTCGAGCATTTTAATCAATCTGGCGCACCGTGCCCTATTTGTGGAACGGTGGACGATAAGCCGCCTGTATTAGTCGCAATTCATGGAACAGAGGATGGCAATATTTGTGAAGCTTTACAAATTCATCTGGATTGTATTAACCTTACCGCATATCGCAAGAATGGTAAAATAATTCTCGGAATGGAGGCGGAGGAAATTAAGGAACGGACGGACGGTAGCGTCAAACGTTGTAAGAAATGCTGCTCGTAAAATCTGAATTATAGGGCATCCGCAAGAACTCCCATCGTGGCCGCAGGAGAAAACGAAATGCCATTAGCAAAAGCAACCGGAAATATGTACCCATGGGTAACACACATGCATGCAGAACTTGGCGGAGAGTGCGAGCACAAATGCAAATACTGCTATGTTAATAATCCGCGATGGGGACGTGCGCCGCGCTATTGTGGAGAGGTGCGGCTGATTGATAATGAGACCAAGGTACATCTTGGTTCTGGCAACGTTATTTTCAAGGAGCATATGAATGACCTTTTTGCCGAGCATGTTCCGGCCGCAATGATTCAAATGGTATTGGATCATTGCCAAAAATGGCCAGACAATACCTATGTATTTCAGTCAAAGAATCCTGGCCGATTTCAGGATTTCAATTTTCCAGAATCCAAACTGATTTTTGGAACGACGATAGAAACCAACCGCGATATTCCAGAATCGATTTCTAGAGCACCACAGACGTTCTCCAGAATGAAAGCCATATGTGCAGACAATATGAAAGCTGTTGATAAATTTGTAACCATCGAGCCGGTTATGGATTTCGATGTTGATGCTCTTGCTTCGTGGATTGACAGAATACGACCAAAGTTTCTTAATCTTGGGGCCGATAGCAAGAACCACAATCTGCCAGAGCCAACGGTAGAAAAGATCATGGCCCTGGTTGACAAGCTGAAAGAATACGGTATTGAATTACGCGAAAAACATAATCTTGCAAGACTCAAGCCATGAGTGCACGTCCTATGCGCGGAGCGGCTGCCAGAACTTGCGGAGCGGAACTAATGCATGTGAAGTTAGAAGTTATTTACAAGAATAATAAACCATATGGGATTCGTGACTTAAGTGGATTTTTATTTTTCTTTCCGCAAGTTACGAAGTATAACGGTCAGGAAGATCGGTATCGTGACGAAATAGTTGAACAATTCAAACTGGCTGATTTTCTTCTTTGCGCACTTCGGTGTCGAGCCGTAGAAGAAGAAAAATTTAACAGTGCGCATTCTCCAACCAAATGCTCCGATGAAGTTTTGAAGTTTATTCATTACTCAAGTGATTCTGTTCATGGTCGTAAAATTATCGATATTATCAAACGGCACTTCGCATATCCGCGAACACATTTTGATGGACGCTGTGATTCTAAATTGGACAAGGAGTAAATTATAGGATATATTTATGCATGGAATAAAAAAGGAATCAGGTGTCAACGATTGCTATTGGAATATCGACGGGAAATGTACTAATCAGCACATTACGCACAACGATATTCCGGCTGGGTTTTCTCGGGATTGGGATAGTAAGCAGAATTGCACATTGACACAGTATGGAGTCTGCTTATGCTCTGGCTATTTCCAGCAGAGCGCCGCAGATGGTTGTCGAAGTGGACGAACAATAGACAACAATACGGAGGAGAAGGCAACTACACCGATTCCGTCATCGTGTACCGGAGGTCGTTGTACTGTAAGTTATGGATGTTCATTAGTCCGCGACGGAATACTTTGTCATAATAGGCTATGGCAGCACTTCTGCAATGCCTGAAGCCGGTTGCCTAACCGGTATCGTCAATAAATTTGCGCGAAAACATTTATAGAGGGGTGAATAATATGTCATTATGTGCAAATTGTCAATCTTTTAGTCCCAATTGTTGGATAAGCAAAAAATGTGTTGCCTGTTACAATGAGCATGATGGAAAGCCAATGTTTAAACCGGCTCGTAAATATAATACAAACATCAAGGGAACCGATCACGGAAATTACGGCGTCAAAAAACCACATGGAAGGAAACCGGATTTCGTTTGAAGTTTTGGTTGAAGGAGAAATGATGTCAATAACAGATGTTGATAAAATATTGATGATGTTTTGTGCTACCCAAGATATACATCCCGTGATATGCAAGCCGTTCAATCACGGTAATTTTACATATGCAACAAACGGATACATTGCAATAAGGGTGCCGCTGATAAAAAAGTATAACCATAAAGAATTGGTTCCGAATATGAATGATATTTGGTTTAATACACTCCCCGAAAGGGGATGGATGGATGTTCCCGATATCGAAAAAGAGGTTGGATATAATGACTGTGATGTATGTAAAGGCAAAGGAAAATATTTTTCATGCGGATGCCCTGTGTGCCAAACCGGAGGACACGTAAAAGAATCATGCGATACGTGCAAAGGAACGGGATATATATTTAAACAGGAAAGCATACTTATGGGAACCAAATTGCTTTCATGTTTACATTTGGATATTATACACAAACTTCCAAATCCTCAAATATCTCCCGATTCTGTCATCGGTAGGACTGCAATTCCATTTAAATTTGATGGTGGAGATGGGATAATAATGCCGATGTTAAAGAAAGATAAAGTATGATTCTCGGTATCGATGCGGGCTCCTCGACGACAGCACTTTGTATTCTTGACAAAGGTAAAATACTTTATCAAAAGACAATGACTATTGCGAAAGCAATGGAAGCGATTGAAAAGCTGCATTGCATCTACCACTTCGAACACGCCATTGTCGAGATGCCGAGCGAGTCGCTGTTTTATGCAAGGCACTGGACGGACAAAAGAGGAAATCCTATCGGAGAACGTGTGAAGCAGAAGATTCTCATCAATGCGGGCGAGAACCGGCAATGCGCGAAACAACTCGTCGAGAAACTGGAATCGTTCGGGGTGAAGGTGAAGAAACAGCAGCCGACGCGCGGAACGACGAAGTGGTCGGAATTATATTGGAGGTCAGTTTTTAAATACGAGGGACGGATATCGAGTCATGCGCGGGACGCGGCAATCTTGGCTTTAACAAATGAAAGTTGGTATGGCATATTTAGAATAAAATAACAGGAAAGGACCAAGTATGAAAAAAATAATTGTTGGAACAAAGGTTCGATGGACAAGTCAGGCAGGAGGATTATGGAAAAAGAAAACGGGTGAGGTTGTCGAAGTGGTTCCCGCGGGGACTTTACCACAGACCAGCATTATAGGAGCGGGAATGGAACGAAATCACGAATCGTATATTGTAAACGTACGGGTAGGACCCAAGAATATGAAGTCGTATTGGCCGCGGATACGTTCGCTTGAGGTGGTAGGAATAGGTGGATAAAATCTTTAACGCCATACTCCGTAAAATCCCCGGCGCCATCCGAAGCGAAATCCGGAACTTCTGAAATTTGAATTTGAGGGATTGATCAACTTATTTGTAAATGTGATGTTGATATTGTTGCCAAGATCAGCGCATGAATCGCATAAAATTGCAGTCTTTGAAGAACAGTCTTTAAACGCAATATATCTTAATGTATCGTCCACACTCAACCGCAAAATAAACCTTGATCCAGGCGTAGAACTTACCAAGGTATCCAGATTACCCAAAGTCCCCTCAATATCCCAAGCGGAATCTATCTCGAACAGTTCTCCGGATATATGCGTCGATTTCGAGGCTATCGGAAGATAATACCGTAAAATCTTGGCTCCCGTTTGCCAGTTTGCAGTTCCTTGTTGTATCACAAATCTGGACAAGGTATAACTGGTATCCGAATGTATGTCATGACTCACGGCATCAGTAAAATATGTGGATGATGTATCGCTTTTAACAGCGGTAGATGATCGATAAAACGACGTTTGAATATATTTCGGTTTTGGGTTACTCAAAGTGTCTGTAGTCAAATTAGTGTAACTGTAACACGACAACGAACAGGGAAGATAAACCTTGCCAGCAGTCGCTTTGAATTCCCCATAACATTTTAATCGAGTGGTGCCAGATAGCGTGCATACTGCTGCCGATGATTTGTTTACATTTACGTTGTAAAAAGAATGAATAGTATCTATTGCCGTAACGATCGATTTCGTTGCCCCGGTGAAATTCACCGTAGAACCTCCTGGGTATATCTTATGGTTAGAACCATAAGTCCAGTTATGTGAACAGTTCCAAGTAGAATTTTTCAGGCTATCTCTTATTGTTCCAGCGGCATTAAATGTACCTGTCAATTCATAAATGGTAAATGTTCCATTTCCAAAATTAAAAATACCCGTGTTGCTTGCATTTGCTATTCCTGTATTCAGGTTGCCACAAGTCACGTTTTTATTATTAAAATTAAACGTCCCGGTCGAAGCGGCATTATGGGTAGTTATATTCAAATCATTTGAAGTAATTATGTTACCATTTAAAACAACAGTCCATCCGGTAAGCGGCGTCCAATCTTTAATAGAGATACTTCCCGATCCACTTATCGTAATAGCAGGGATTGAGTCAATAATGCTACTACCTCCTATATAATAATAGAACTCTGACGAATTGGAAAAGGTTGCAGATGTTCCGAATTTAATAAAATATCCTGATCCAGTAATAACGTCGTCAAGCCTAATGGTATTTGTAAATTGAGCATTGGTTCCTATTGTTAAAGGAGTGGTTGCCCCGTACAGAATTGTTCTCGCTCCCGAGGTATTTGTCACTTTTGCGCTTGCCCCTATGGATAGTGATGCAAAAGTAGGAACTCCTCCTTTATCATTGTCGAGCGTCGCCGACGTTGTTCCGGTTATCGTCACATTACAAGAAGATGCTGATAATGTTCCAATGCCTGAACCGATATGAAAAGTCGATGACGCACCGTTTACCGTTACCGCATTTCCAAAGGTAAGTGCCCCAGTTCCGTCAAAATAGGCGTTACCATTAGTAGTCAAGGTATAAGTTCCCATAGACCACGCTCCAGAATATCCGGAACTGGTTGTCACTGATTTTACGCTCAAATTGCCGCCGGAGGTCGCGGCTACGGACCCGGATGAAAATACAAGGACTACATCACCGGTGAAACCGCTCGGGGTTGCCGGGCTCCAGGAATAGGCGGCGAGGGAATCCATTCGGTTCCCCCCGGCACTATTCCAAGTTCCTGTGGTGTCTGCAGCGCGCAAAACAAACGGAATAGCCAACAACAAAAAAAGTTTTTTCATCTGTTACCTCGGAAGCAGTTCGAAACGTATTCTCCAGATATATCCTCTGTGATTATTCAGGGTGTCGATCATATTCGTTTTCGGTTTGTAAACAAACTTTATCGAATCGAAATCTGTCCCACCCTGACGATTGACATTGAATTTAAGCGTGTATCGATCATTCTTTTTCACTACGGAGTCTCCTTCGTAGGTGCGTTCAAAAAATATACCGTTAAGGGTAGGGGGCACGACTACTGAATGTTGGGGATCAAGAGTATCCGGAGAAATGGTGCCGAAATCCTGCGCAGTCGGTGCCGAAAACAACCCAAAAGATAAAACAATGAAGAACAGCAGCTTTTTCATACAATCCTTTCTTTATGTTAAATTTTAGCCTTCCTGATATTCCGGAGAGTATATTACCCTTTCATCGCGTTCCGTTCACCGGCCTTTTCGATCCATTCTCCAACCCCTCGAAGTACGGCCGAGGCGATACCGATGGAGAGGGCGGTTTTCCCATTACCTGAAAATAACGATATCCCCGCGACCGATGCACCGAGATAAACCGGCATCGATTTGATTGCAGCACCGAGCTTGGTCATTGATAGACGACCGTCAATGCAAAGCATTTGATCTATAAACTGTTTCCACATTATCCACCCCACAGTTCTATAAAAAGGGTTTGAATGTAATCCTCATTGAACATTTTGTATAATTTATGCATTATCAGAAGGCGAAGGTTTACATTAGATTCGAGCATTTTATAAAGAGAAGTTTTTCTGGAAAACTCGATAAGGTCAACTTTCAAAGGTCCACCTAAAACCACCTCATTGCCGAATTCAATAATTAACCTGGAAAGTTCTCGAACCAACATATCGACATTTTTTACGTCCTCCATTTCATCACTCCTTTTCTCCGCATATGACTAATTGAATTTATTGCATTCGCGTCGGATCTCTCTCCCGATTTGAATGCCGCGTCTAAACCACTTTTTAACCCACGGGATCGTGTGGAAAACTTTCTTTTTCATACCGTACAAACCCACTTTCTATCTTCGAGGTATTTCACCTCTCTCAATTCTCCGCGTTGTTTATGGTATTCGATCAGGCATTCGAAAACGCTCGAGTAGGCGTGACCATAGGCAATTTGACCGACGATACCATGCGCTTTTTCCGCGGTTGTCTCGATATTCGGCATTGGTAATTCGGTTCCGACGTGTTTTAAAAACGGCAGCCCGGCAAGATCTACCGGATCATGGTGCATGGTCATTCTGATTGTGGCTCCGCCGAGACCGCTCTTATCATAGACATCGGACGTTTCGTGATCAAACACCGCTGGACCGCAGTAGGAGATCACCCGGGACGGAAGATCGCCTCCAAGCCTATTGATCCTCCACGCCCCAGCAATGGCTTCCGCAGCCCCCCGGGAATGGCCGATCTGAACAACAGTCATACCGTATGCAATTATCAGGTCTCGGAAATGATCTGCAACACGTTGCCCCGCCTGAATGAAATCAACGTGGCCACCGAGTTTTTTAAATTCCGGCATTTCGATCTGCGGGGAAAGGTCAGATTTCCATCCGGGACCAAAAAGCCCCCCCTCGGTCCCAAGGCTGACGATCAGTAGCCAACCACCATGTTCGATCGCATAGGAGAAGTCGAGCGTTTCCTCATGCCAGAAACGATGTACTGTTGCCCCAGGTAGCCATCCATGATGAGGATCTAAAATCGCATCCTCGATAAACGCGCCCTCTTTATAATGAGCCGCAAGCGCGCAAAAGGGAAAATAGTATGCCGGATCGGAAAGGCGTTCATCGTTCATTTTTTAATCCTAAAAAGTATAATGGAATAAGTTCCTGAAAAAGACGGGATTCATTGATTATGCAGAACATGAAAATTCCAGCAATATGAATCACCGCTATCGTTTTAAATCCTCGACAAAGTGGCGAACCAAAAATGATCATCAACAATCCGCCTATTGCGAATAACGGGTGATTTATAGACGGAATTAATAAAAAATCGACATTTTGGGCTATTGACCAATAATGATGAAATCGATTTATCGTATCATAGTGAGTCTGCATTGTGAGAAAAGGTATAGGACATCCCGAGATTGCATCAAGTACAATTTTTACCGATACCCCAAAAGAAATAATCAAAGCCGAAAAAACCAATCTCCGGTTGAGGTTCCATTCCGACCAGAACAACGGAAGGAATGCAAGTACGAGCGCCGTTTCTTTGAATCCTACCGCCAAAGGAATAATCACGGCGATCCATTTTCTATTTCTGGAAAGAGATAACCCAATTATCAAGGAATAGAAAAACAATGCCGGTCCATCCCATGGCTGAATGAGGTTGTCTGCCCGAGGAGTAAAGGCGTACATCATGCATGCAAATACCCCGAACACTGCGACAGGTTTATTTTTTGACAACTTAATTATAAGCAGGAAAGACGCAATAAACCAAAGTGTATTCCATGCGGCAACCGTGTCGGCAAAACGGTTGAAATCTTTAAGGGCTATTTTTGCACTTCGAACGATCTCGGGATTTACTTTTAATATTGACATGAACACGTTCGCCATTCCATTGGAAAACAACCGACCTCTCCACGCCGGGCGAACCTTCTCCTGGTATAACGGCAATCCTCCCGCGTCGAAAGAGAGGAAACATTGCGTTTTGAATTGGAATTGCATTTCGTTATTCAAACACACTGTCTGACGACTAAAGCAAAAAAACGTTGCCGTAAGGGAAATCACGAATAACGACAATATGATTCTATTGTTCATCACCATACCTTGACAATTTGTGCTCTTTTGAACTGCTCTTTCCCAACATGCTGAACGAGTGCGGTCCCGATCTTATCGACAGATATTTGTAAACTATCAAGCCGCATCAAAATCAATTCAAATTTTCTATCGCTTTCAGCACGCGACACTCGGCATGCGCTATCAACCACTAACTTCGCAGGGGGAATCACGAGGTTCTGTTGAGCGTAGGCGGTCATGCGATCGCAAAGAACCCATCCTCCGGTGATCGTGGCGATGACAACACCAAGTCCGCCCCATGTAAGATGCGTCTTTTTAAACGTCAACGTTCCTACTCGTCGTTCCGTCATAGATTATCCTCTCATTGATTCGAGATCGGTAAAAATTTCCAGATCTTGCCGCCTGAATACACATTTAACGTATCATTTGTTCCATCATACATTCGAAGACTATCGCATGTAAATCCCAATCCGGTCTTTAAATTCACCTTGGTTATCCTTCTCACCAAATGGGAAGCGTCGAAACATGCTATTGAATCGGTGTTTGTCATTTCCGATAACGTGTCTATTTGAAGCCCGCCGTGCCGGATGTCGACCGGAAGCCATGGGCGGATAGAGTCGGCAAGCGTAGAGGAATCGTTTAAAAAAAACTGTCCTGTCGTATCGTCAACCGTCCAATGCCATTTGATTCGAAGCGGAGAGGTTCTTATCATACTGCAAAATGAAAATCTATTGTAATTTCCCCTTCGAATAAAATCGAAATAATCATATCCGTTGTATGTATTGATCCCATAGTTATATTCCGCTGATGAATAATCGATAAAACACAATTTGGCTTTAACTCCAGATCCTGTTTGGTCCCCAAAAAGCTGTAAATACGCTCCATTGTTGTAACCACTTGCTGTACCGGTTGAATATCCTCGCAATTGTAACGCGTGATTATTTGCATTTTCTGGCTGGGTTGACCATGCTAAATAATTATATCCGTCGTTTTGTGCAATATCGACGGCGAGAGAATCCCCGTTTGAATATCCTGGAGATGAATACTCAAATTTCCACGGAGTGACATAATGCCGTAGGCGCCATGCATAGTACGTACTATCCGCTCGGCCATGTCCTGTAATAGATCCAAAACGCTTTGTTGTATCTGCCAAATGGCAAAGACCCGAAGAATCGGCGTAATGAGCCTTCCCCGCGGAATCGTAAGGGGCCGCACCTACCATCGAAGTCGAGCACTGCTTCACGATTCCGCTCGCACTGTCGAAACAGGCGATGGTTTTCGGGTGAGTAGTAATTGGTTTAATCTTTAATAAAAAGGTGTCGTTGGCCTGTATTTTATGGCTATTCCCTAAAATACTGTCCGTTTCTAGAAACTCCCCGAAACAGGAAGCGATTAACAGAATGAAAAAAATGAACCCTTTCATCAGTACCTTATTTCGCATCTTCGATTGAGACCATATTCATTACTATCAGCAGTAACCAAATTTCGTTTACCTACTGATTTGTAGGTAATAATTTCAATGCCTCGATTTTTCAGGTATTCTCTGACAATCATTGCCCGGTGCAATCCAAGGGTGTAATTGTAATAGTCAGTCCCGATCGGGCAACACCCTCCTATGAGTTCAACTGGTTGGGAAATATTTGACATCTTCCATTCTTCACTTTTTTGAATTTCATAGGAATCGAATTTGAAATAAACGGTAACGAGAGTTTTGAATTTCTCCATGGATATTACTGCAGGTTGTTTTTCGGGAAATTCCATCACGGAATCATTGTTCGAAGCCATTGCCTGTAAAGATAGAGCGATATCGTCTTCGGTGATGACCTTTTTCGAACAACTTGACAATAATAAAATAAAAACCAAAAGTAATTTTATCATTTATCTATCTCCTATTTTTAAAATATTCGTATCCTGCGAGTCCACCTGCTGCACCTAATCCGGTTGCACCGAGTATTTTCAAATTAGAAAGACCTTCATCATGGAACATTTGAACCGGAGAACGTGGTTTCGATATTATTTTTTCCGCTTCAGCACGAGAAATGAAGTTACCGTTCTTATCAATAAAACCTACATTTTCAGTAGGTTTCCCTGAATTGTCAAGGAAGTGTTCCCATTGCAAACGTTTTTGAATGTCGCCATTTTCCCCTTTGATTATGGCGTCTTTATGTCCTCTCCAGTTTCCGGTATAAACCTTACCGGTCTCCGGATCGCGAATTGCCGGAGTTCCTATAAAATCAGGAACGCCTCCGATTCCGCCTTTCTCGTTTCCCAGAAGTGGAAAATTGGGGAGATTATCAGGAATAGTTTTTTCCACGCTTCTAGAAAGACCGCGTAATGAAGGATTAAATCTACCGGGTTTTCCTATTGAGTTTATGCCTTGTCCAATTCTATTCAAGACCCCGGTACCGGAAACGGCCCCTGCGGCGATGCGCGGAGAGGAAAGTGCCGCCAGTGTCCATACCGCCGGATTGTGAAATTGAGTCGAGAGTGTACCGGAAAGAACAGGACCAAGCGCTGATCTTCCGGTGAACTGACGCGGCAATAGTCCGGGAACTCCGTTTTCACCTAATTCTGCAGCAAGTGACGCCAATTTTGATTCTTTTATGAAATCCCTTCCGAAAATATCAGATAAATCTTGAACAACCCGTTGTCGGGTCGCTTTATTTTTCCCGAAAAGCGTAGAAATAAACTGTTGCGCTCGAGAATCCTGTGTCTTTGCGCTTTTGCCAAGCCAATCCTTAAGGGCGTCCACCTTTTGAAGTTTATCTGCCATTGATTTCATGGCGACCGAATATTCCGGCACACCGCTTTCTTCCGCTGATTTTACAAGCCCTTGAGCAATATCATGTCGAGCCATTTTCAACGCCGTCATATAATCATTTGATTCTTTCCCGAAAGCATCTTCAATCTTTGAATCCATCCGTTTGCGGATATCGAGAAGTTTTTGAGCTGGCACAACTCCGTTTGCATCGGCATTTTTTAGAATCATAGCCGACCATTCATCAATTTTACTGTTTGCCGCAATGTCATCGGCGACGGATAAATTTTCAGGCACCTTTCGGCTTTGAAGATTGGATATTATTTCGTTGCTGTTCACATCAGGTATTTTTTGAATGGCGTCTTTAATCACCTGCTTTTCCGGGAGGTATTCATCAAGATTACGAATTTTTTGAACAAGGTCATGCCCGATAGTCTCCTGGGTGCCCGCAGCCGCCTTGAGTTCCTTGGCACCTTTCCCAAATCCGGTTCCGGCTTTGCGGAGAGCCTCTTCAGAAACTCCCGAAAGTTCGCTTGCAAGTCTACCTGTACCCTTATCGATAAGTCCCGTCACCACGGCCGGAGCGCGCCTTCCCAATTGTTCTACTCCAACTGATCCTGGGACAACATTTAAGACATCCCCAGCGATTCCTACCGCGTTTTTTACCGGTTCAGATAGATATTCGTCGAACCCCTGTTTTACTCCTGCGGCGAAATTACCAAGTTCTTTTTTTACTCCTTGGGGGAGAACATATCCTATTCCCTTTCCGAGATATTCAATCCCCTTTCCCAACGCGCGATAAGGCAACGTCTGATTGATCATAGAAGAAACAGTCCCGGTAAATTGTCTGACCGGGGCAAGAACACTATTGATTGCACCAGGATCGCGTTTTTGGCTTTCAAGTGATTTTACGCCAAGCCTGTCGGCGTCTGATTGAACTAGCTGGTCGTAAGAAGGTTCGGGAGGTTTCGGTTGTTGAGAGACAATAGATTGAACATGCGCAACCGCTTCATTCAAATCCTGTTCTGTAGGTTCGGATTCAAAATTAAAAGTATACGTCTTTCCCGTGACGTTATCTTTTAACGTTTTGGTTACTGCCATATAAACCTATTTCCTGAAGATGTTGTTCCCGAAGAATCGGAAGAGGGAGCCTCTTCTTTGTTCACCGATCTTATTCCAGGACGTTCCGCATAACTCCCCATCGGCTCCGCCATTGTCTGCCTTCGAGTATCCAGAAGATGCTTCAATATTTTCATGTTCGATTGAAAATTTTCCGGGGAAATGTTTGGGTCCATTAGGTCAAGTCCGAGTTTCGTCTTAAGATCAGAAGATGTTCCGTATCCAAGAACTCCAGCCACTTCGTCCCCGACCGCTATCTGCATCTCCTTGATATTTGAGACCGTTTGATTTCCAATCTGAAATTGACCTTCTTTCAATAGTTTGTTGAATAACGGAGAACCGGTACGTTTCCATTGATCGGACAGGTCAACCATTTTATCAATATTCGCCAGAGCATTATTCGCGGCCGCGATAGTTTTGGTTGCCGCTGGATTTCCTCCCCATTTATAAGAAAGTTGCTGTTCTGCGATGTTTAAATCGGGATTTATTTCATAGGCACGACCAAGAATGGCCGCCCTTTTAATAGCATTTTTTGAAAATCCCGGATATGTCTTTACGAATTCAGAAAAAGGAAGGTTACCGGTAGCAAGTTTTTGGGCTATTATGTCCTCAAGGCTTCCAGGCTTGATATCTTGCTCTTGAAAATCATTACTTGAATGAATCATAGCAGCGATATCTTTGCGCCCTTGAATTGATTCGGTATTTCTTTTATTTTCAGCGTCGATCGCCTCTTTTGCCCTTTGGTTAGCCGCTTCTATTTGATTCTGTTGAAATTCTTTCTTATTCTCCGCTTCACTTTTCTGTAAATCGAATTTAGCCTGTAAATCGGATTCATCTTTCAGATTTCCCACAAACGCTTTTGCCGGTTCCGCAGGGTTGGCGGTAATGCCATAATCCCGAGCCATTCCTATCGGATTTTTGCCATACATTTCATTGAGGACCTGGCCTTCGGATATTTTCTGCAAATCATCTTTGGGCGCCGTGGCCCATGCATCTGGACCGGCTTGGCTTGCGGCCGCCATTGCCGGGCTTGCGGTCCCGGTATACTTTCCGATCGCTTCCATGGCAGAAGATTCGTTCTGTCGTTTGTTTAAATTCTCCTCTGCCTGGAGCGCTTCGTCATATGATTTGAATGTGACCCCAGGAAGCAACTTGCTTTCATAAATAAGCATTTTTGGCATTTTCACCTCACCAGTGTCGCAAGGGCGTCTTTAAAAGGAAGTCTTCGATTCGCCATTCCCTGCGCTCCGGTTCGAGCGTTTGCGAGAAATTCCATAGCGTTCAAGTTGGCATTTCTTCCGGATTGTGCCGCCCCAACATCAAATTCTCTCTTTGCTTCAGCATCAAGCATAGCCTGCCGACGCCGGTCACGGTCGGCATTTCGCATGTCGGTAAACATTCCGATTGTTTTAAGGGAATTATTCTGAATCTTGTCTCCAAGATTGGTGAACATATCTCCCATGCTCATTCCTCCCCCGCCACCTCCGCCGCCGTCTTTATCGGAATCCCCATACCTCGATGTTATGGTTCCGGATTGTGCGGTTGTCGTCGGAGAGGTAACGGAAGAAGATCCGGTTGTAGGTTGATAACCCCATCCACTGTTTTTCCACTTTTGGTATTCGTCAAGCCAATCCATATTTTCACCTATGCCGTTAAGGATGTTACCCAAGAATCAAAATTTAATACCGAATTGTCTGTCGAAGTCAACCCTGTGAAAAGCTTCTTGGTCCCTGTTGCAACGTCCATAATCTCGAATTCATCGTGGTTTCTACCCGATGTAGACCAAATGGGACCGTTGGTTATTATCATAAGTCTTCCGCCAGCATTCACCACATCCCCCTTAGATGCTCCATCGAGAGAAAGCGTGTTGTTCGATGCTTTATTTATTCTCGGGCTCAACGTCTTTGCCGTAGAAGCCATTTGAGAATAAATCTGATTGTTCTGATTCGTGGGATCGTCGGCATTTCTCAATGCAACCGACAAATTATCAGGGGTTATCTCTTTACCTGTCGAATCGGTTACTTTACCATTTTCGAGTTTGTATCCCGTAACATCTACGCCTCCCGTCGCCGGTTGTTTTCCATAAAGTGTAGTGCTTACGTAATTTCCGAAAGCCTTATTCCCCGCGTCTGTCAACCCTATGAATTTTCCGGCATTATCATACTGAGCCATTGAGGGATTGGATAAAGCGTACTGGTATTGCTGCACCTTGAAATCTTGAGCAATTTCCCCATAAATCGCATCTTTATCCGCAGTAGTAAGAGATACTCCGTTTTTGCTTAATTGCCCATTCAGATAATCAATCGCACTATTCGGTGAAGCGCGTCCAGCGTCGATCTCATTGGTAATGAAATTGTAGGTTGACTCTATTTCTTCCGTGTTTACTTTCTTGGCTTCAAGCTCTGCGAGCATCTTATCCACTCCGAGCTTTTCTACTTGCATTTCAAGTGCACCCTTTACTCTTACTGGTTGTCCGTTGGCATCGAGTACGGGATTGCCGTTTGCGTCGGTCTGTGCGTATCCGTAGGCGGTATTTTTGTCAATTCCAAGGCGTTCAAGGTCAATTCCCTGCTGTTTCATGGCCGCATCGAGTTCTCCATCAATATGGGTACCGTCGGCCTTGTCATAACCGTAAATTTTCGCCTTATCCATATCGAGACCCTGCTTTTCGATATCGGCCTTATCATTTTGCAGTTGCAAAGATCCATTTACGTGCCCTACCACATTGCCTATAGAGTCCTTGACGTCATATCCGTACAATTCATCCGCCGCACGTTTATCTTCATTGTTCAACGCATCGTATTTCCCAAAAATCTGTTTATCGGGCACTCCGTCTCCGTTGGTATCAACCATTCCTCCGAAAAGTTCCGTGGTTTGATTCTGAAGGTCCTTGCTTTCTAAACCAAGTTTTTGAGCCGCTATTTCCGCGCTTCCGTAGACGTGTTGTCCATCAGCTCCGGTATACCCATACATTCCGGCTTTTTGAAGATCAATTCCCTGCTGCTGCAGATAATTCTGATCTGCGGCGAGTTTTTCGGTACTGGCGATTTGCTGAGTCTGTGAACGTTCGCCTTCGTAGGCACTCCGTACCTTCAAGATATTGTCAAGGGCGTCCTGTTGAGATTGATCGAGATATTGCCCCTGTTCACGGCCTTGACCGAGCGCCTGAATGTAATTTTTCATGCCTTCCTGATATGCTTGATTTTCAAGATCGTTTTCAAGAGTTCCGCGATCTACGTTTTGCTGAAGAGCCAATTTAATGAGGTTGTCATCAACTTGTCCGGCACCCCCCATTCCCGCATTCGATTCTTTAAATTGCTGAATTCCTGAAGCCCGATCGACGTCAAATTTTGACATTGCCCCCGCATTATACTTTTGCCAATCCCGCCCCATGTTCGGATCAGTCATAAGTTTCTGTGTCATCTGCGTAGTTTGATCCTGGATCGGTTTAGACTGTTGCGGTGATAGTGCCGTCTGTTGAGCGGCGCCCATGACATTAGAGTTTCCTTGTGCAAGTGACCCGGGAGTTGCATTCTGCTGATCTCCCACGTATGGCAAATACCCTTGTGAAGTCTCATTCGGGTTCAGGTAGGGAAGGGTTTTACGCTTCGTTTGACCGGTTGCCGGATCAAAGACCATATTTGTGAAATCGTTTGCCATCAGTATCCGCCTTTGAAGCATGTATGCCATGCATTGTCTTGATAGACCTGACCCTTGAGTCTGAAATCATCCCAAATCAACCGTATAGAAGGATCGGTAACAGATCGCCATTTACCGGTTATTGGTTCGTTGAACATTTCAAATGATTGTCCGGCCCCTATCACCACCGAAGAAATATACCCATTGTAAAAGTAAAGCAATGATTTCGATTTGAAATTTAGGACAATATCATAAATTCCAATATTGAATAACTTCACGTTTACACACTTTGAAAGGAACCCATCCGGTATTTCGGATGAAAATTCTCCGGAACTGGTATCACACAGAATTATTACCGAATCCTCGGTAAAAGACCCGAGGAGATTGGTCATCGTTGGGGAAATATTAATTATTTGATTGGGCATTAAAACAAATCCATATAGTAAGTAAACGTTACATACCTCAATTGTGTTTTTGCTCCACCGCCTTCTCTTACTCCTCGAATGTATGCATTTTGATATTCAACACATAATATCCATCTGGACCCAAGGGTGTCTTGAATTCTTCCAACTGTAGATTCCGTAGAAGATTCTATTGGAATAAAACTAAAAGGAACACTAGCTATTTCCGCTGGAAAATTTCTTATCGTCACAGAACCTACGTTCGAATCAGCAATGGTGACCATAGTACGGATACTGTAAAGGTATCCAGACACCATGCCACCTATTTTAGTCCAGTACAAATATCCGGTAGTATCGACGGTCCCGTCAGGCATACTAAACGTTACTCCTGGACCTGCCGACAATGTACAAGTTGCCATCCCCCGCTCACATCTCGTTGCTGTCAATGTTCCCGTAAAGGTTCCGTTTGACGTTCTCATTCCTGTTGAATAATATGCCGAATCAGAATTCAATACACCGGTAAACAATCCAGATCTTGAACGTATAGAATCAGTGTTAACAACGTTTATCCAAGGATTTCCTGCTATGCTGTCAATGCTTGGGTTGCTTCTTATTGTGTCAACCCTCAAATAAGGAATTATCTTGTCGTGAGTAGTTGCGTTTTGAGTATATCGCGGGACGTTGTTATTCAGCGTATCGCAAATCTGATTTATTCCTCCAGCCATAGTATCGAGGTTGGCATTGAATTGAGAAGAAGAAATGGCGGTATGTGCAACAGCTCGATTGGGAACCGTCACTTTGTTCGCCGCGAACGCAAGGGCAATAATAATTATTACCCACATCAAAGCCAGAAAATTTTTTTTACTTTTCATGAATAGTTACTCGTTTCCACCTCTCCGATAAGAGCGAGTTGAAGAAGTTTGAAATTGATATCATTCGCCGATTGCCGTATCTCAATGAAGACAGATTTACACCAGAAATGAGACGGCATCTTTTTCCTTATTACTCCTCCGGTTTCGGAAGGGAAACTTGCATCGTCCCATAGTGCTTCATCCCATAAAACCGATGATCCTCCGCTCGGGGGAATGGTTAGTTCTCCGGTAGTCCGTTCGTTATCCTGACCCGAAGAAACACAAATTGTAAATGGATACTCATTTTTCACATTACAATAGAACTTATTGAAGCGCATTCTCCCGGCGACGTTCTCGATATGATACCGACTTTTGAGGTATGACTGTTTGTCGGTTGCCGTAGAAATCAGAGTCCCGGAAGAATCGTAAACATCGGAAATTTGCGAAGTGGTAATGGTTTCTCTATACACCTTGCTTGCCGAAGCGTTTGATTGACCTATATAAAGAGTATTATTACCTTCAAATACCACTGCATAATTACCGGATATCGGTTGATATTCCCATGCGAGAAGATAATTATTCGAATCTCCCCATAACGCACTCGAAAGATTGAGAACCGCATGAGTGGTATTTACAATCACTGAAAGAGTGGTGTCCTGAAACATCAAATGGTATTCATCGCGATTCTTTTTTCTTAAAACGAAACCGCACGGTATGAAATCAGTGGATGAACTATATATTTTATCGATTTTTTCCTGAATCGGATATGCATAATTGAAGGTGGTGAACTGCTGTCCGTCAAAAAGACGTATACCCTGATTTGTCAATCCGATAACTCCGTTATTCCAAGATGCGACGGTCCTCATATCGAAAAAGTGCCACCGGGTTTCAATGAGAAACTCTTTTTGATTCACGTCGCCATAGGGAAGGATGAGTATTCCGTTATCAGTATTGAAAAACAGATTTTGACCAACGGAAAAAATACCTGTCAGTTTATAGGGAGTAACTCGATTATTTTTTGTTGAAAATGTTTCCACGGCATATTGGGAAAATGTTCCATCGTTGCTGTAGTAAAAGATATTGTCGATTATCCCCCAAAGACGCCCGGCAAAAGAATAAATGAAGGTGATCGCTGGCGGAAGTCCGTTATCCGCGGCCGCGTATTCATAAACGATCGCAGTCTGTTTTGCCGATGCAGAACTCACGACAATAGCCGTAGTGGTATTATCTCCCGTTTCCTGGAAAAAGTAGTGAATCAGTTCTCCAGGTGATTTTATCCAGATCACTTTATTATTCACCTGTGGATCGGAACTATTGGGAAATGTTATGGTGATGCGATTGCTTCCGCTTCCCAAAACAATATCTCCAAGGCTTTGGCCTACGCTGTAGAGCACGTTCATACCGCTAACAGACCTTGCGTAGCCCGCGTAGACGCCGTAGGTACCGTCTGGAAGCCCGGAGCCCGCCGTGGCCGCTGCCGAGGCGCCCGTAGGTGCACTGATGCCAACCTGATAGGAGGTCATACCCTCAATCTTTATCGTGGAATTTCCGTTGCATACGAACTTTTTACCATAGGCATCGCACGACCACACCTCATTGTTGGATCCGCCCATAGAATATTTTGAGGTCAACGATCCATCTGTAGTTGATATAAGCGAAAGAACTCCTCCGGAAACCCCATAAAGACTTTCGGTTCCTGAAAATTGCCGATGTGAAAAAAGACCCCGCAGATAATCGGTGAATGTAATGGAGGAAGACAATCCGACCGCTCCGGGTTGTTTCACCAATCCGGATTTTTTGAGAGCAAAACCTATTGATTCATCGCAAATCTGATTTTTGAAGAGGTTGTTCGGGTTCTCGATATTGTTGCACCCGCCGGACATATCTGAGAAGTCGACGACTATAAGTTTACGAGTTGCAACGGTCATTAGTACCGCCTATATGTATCTCGGTCATTGGTGGAACCCGTGATTCTTCCCCGGCCGCCAGAATCGTAATTGAGATTATGCCGAGGAATAACCACCTCTTTTCCCCATGAATCATTGATGGTTATTCCCGGCATTTCTCCTACGTTCTGGTGTTGGCTCTTGAATCTGGAAAGTTCTTTTTCGTATTCGGCACTCAACGCTTTCCATTCATTCAACATGCCCTTATCGAGACATCGGAGATACTGCATTTTGCCAAGCATGATACTTTTTGGGAAAAACATGTATTCTGTACTCGTTCCCGCAAAAGCATCAAGTTTTACTTGATAATCGCAGTATATAGGCTCGTTCGGCGCCTGAAAAAATTGAATTGATCTTGTATGCCCGCTCGCCTTTGTGAATCCGGGAATGAATTTGAATCCATCGATTAATCGTCCGTCTTTGAAATAATAAAAATCAGGTTTACCATCGGAATCACAATCGGAATAAACATGAATCAGTAATCCGCATCCAGTGGGAAGTGTAGCGATAAGGTTCGCTATGGTAAGTTTCTCCGATCTTGTAAGGAGTGTCCATCCATTTGCTGGTTCACTCCAAATTGAATCTTGTGCCCTATTTGCATAGTCAAGAGTCAAATTGGTGACATATTCCCCGCCGGTCGGGGAATTGTCAAGCCACTCGTTGAATGTGAGTGCAAGATCGGAATAGGTGTCGGCGAACATTACTTAATACCGGCCTTCTGTTTGAGGCGATTGATTTCGTCTTCAAGTTTTCCCTTTTCCGCTCTTATAACCGCAACGTCGCGCTCAAGCTTTTCCTTTTCTTTATACAGATTGTCGGTGTCGGATAAATGTTTAGCGAGAATCGGATTACTGAATTCCAGAAACGCTTTTTCGCTCATGATTTCGCTTTTTTTACTAACCGCCGCTTCTTCAAGAGCATTGGCAAGTTCTTTAGGCGTGTCTTTGTTTACAACAAATACACACCAATAGCCTACATCGCTAAAGGTGGTTATCCATTTTGTGAACATCACGGTTTCGTGTCGGTGTTCAATTTCCCCTCTGCCGTTTCGTCTGGGTTCTCCGGTCATCGGGTTTTTATAAGGTATGAATTTTCCATCCTCACCCTTGAGGTGATACGAAAAAGGCATGTTCATACGATTGGCATAATACACTTTGTCGGAAAGATTTTGTTTCGGATAAACTCCGAGAGCCGCATGTTTGATTCCCATAAATAAATATTCCTTTTTTAAGTATAAAAAAGTGGGGGTTTACCCCACTGGTTACTGCTTTGTCTCCGATGACGTGGTAATGATTGCAATCTTAAGCTTCTTCCTCGCAACCAATCCAACCTTGGATGCATCCAAATTAATGAGTTTGAATACGATTGAGCCCCCTGCCCTTGAACTTATGTCAGTATAGGTGCCTTTTTTACCGGTAATAAAGGTGTCCACGGCGTTCCAAGTAGTCATGGTATCTGATAGTTGATTTCCAGGAATAATCTGGTAAAGAAACTGAATGCTATCTCCGGAAGCGAGCCCACCGGTAGGCATATAGGCTTGAAACCCTTTTGCCATAAACATATTTGCACCCGTACAAATGCTATACGGACCATACACCACCTGACCGGAACTCGTGTACAGGGTATCGGTGGTGCTGGATGATCCGAGAGAGTAAATAGTTACGTTTGAAGGGAATGAACTCTTTTCCGAAGGAGAATAGGGGTTCGTAGCGGCCGCGGCCATCAATAGCGAAACCGCGATCATGGTGAAGATGCCTGCAAAAATCTTTTTCATAGAAAGCCTTTCATTTTTTTGTTTCTTAAAATGGAGGGTTTCCCCTCCAATTGATTACCAGCAATTTTTTATGATTGCCATGGACTGACCGCCATCGTTTGTACGGAACCCACATTCACCCATCACTTCGTCAATGACTCCATCCCTGTCATTTTCCTGAATACCGACATTCGGGAAAATATCCCTGTCGGGAAGATGTACGAAATCGGTATTTTCCGGGTTGAATATGAACATCGTTCTTGCTAATTCTCCCTCATTGAAAGCCTTGTGATTGACAAGTTCCATTTCGAACGTCTGCGTTTTGATGATCTTCGTGTTGATCCCCCATTTCTGGAGAGTCGTTTTTCCACTACCCACATCGATCTGATATTGAACCTTGTCGTATACCATATCATCGATTCTTCCCAGAACATCGAACCCGGCCAAGCAGATCATTGGATCGCCTTCGCCGACGACGGGAAGCGCCCGTGAAAGTTCTGTCTTGAGCTTGAATGATGTCATGTTCCCGTTCATGTCATAACTGTTCGCCGCCCAGTTGAATGCCCCTTGAGTGGTCGAGAATGTACCGGTAAGGGCGGTTCCTGCCGGATTGACATTGAGCGATCCCGTCGGCCTGTTTCCGAACAGCCAAGTACGCTCCATCTTTTCGTAGAATCGCGCCATGTTGATCATTTTAAGAAGTTTGAAATAATCCTTCGTGGCGTAGAACTCCGATTTCAGCATGGTATTGCTGATTGCAACCGGCTCGCGGGAAATCTGAAGAACGTTGTAAACATTGTCAAAGTCCTTGCTGATGTAGGACGGATTGACGCTATTGTCCGGGTAGGCCGTCGCACTGACGCCTACAACGGTGTTTGCGTCGGGGCAGAAGGCGGTATCGCCGAAGCTTTCAACAACGCATACCGTGGTATTCGTAATGCTGTCAACACGAGCGGAAAGCGTCTTACCTGTTGACTGATCGAAATAGTAAAGGGTGTCGTATACTTTAATTTGTGCCGTCGAGTCAGCGGTCAACGTATATGTCGGACCGGAAGAGATAATGACGCACGATGTTACCGTTATGTATTTGTCATAATCGGTATGATTATAGCATTCGTAACGTTTTTGGGTAACCTCCGTTTTCTTGATCATTCCTTTCGACAAAGAAATGTCCGATTTTCCCACCTGGAATTCATCGAGAAGGGCAATCAATTTACAGTTTCTCGCGACGTTGAACTTAATATAGTCAAGTACGTCTCTCTTATTCTGCTGCGTGGCGCTAAACGCCGGAACGGTCGGTGCGCCACCAGACGACACACTACTTCTGGTAATAGTCATATTGAAATCCTTTCAAATTCGTGTTTTTAATTCCTTGGGATTGGAAAAATATTTATCCCAGTTTGAATTTCCCGTTTTCGGTTGTCTATTTACCGACCCATCCGGTTTCTTTTGCGCCGCTAAAGCATTGCTTTTCGTATTCGCTTCGGCGGAGCGCGAAACCTGACTCATGATCTTTTTCATATTTTCCGGGTGGGCTGTTAAAAATCGTTTTGACCATTCGAAATGGGCTTGAAGCCTTTCTCCATTAGCTTGAAGTTCATTTACATATTTTAATCTTACCCGATTTTGTTCTTCCGGTGTTTTTTTATTGAAATCAGGATATTTATCGGCGAATAAGTATTGAAGTAGTTCACCTCCCGCATCGGGACCGAACATAATTCGGTTATATAGATCTATCTTTTCTTTCGATTCTCCGCCGGGAAGTTTCGAAATGATCGCCATGGCATTCGTTTTGGCGAGTTCCGGCAGTTTGGCCGACCTAACCTCTTCTCTCAATCGTTCTTGTTCTTCCTGGCGCGCTTTGAACGTGTTCTGTTGTTCCCTCTCTCGGAAGAACTTCTCATTTTCATCCCTGGCCTTGATGTACTCCTCGTTCAGAACAGAAAGAGCAATATTTTTTACTTCATCCGGGATCTGGATTTGCTGAATTCGAGTGTATGCCGATTCAATAGGTCCAAGACGTGATTTGTTGACGTTCTCCTTGAACGTTCTTTCAGCCTCATATTCCTGTTGCCATAGGGGAATATTGCTTTTCACTTCAGGCCGGGAAGATTCTTGTGGCTTTTCATCTGACTGAAAATTGAGTCCATCAAGCGATATGCCCATGAGCTTTTCAATGTCGAAATCTCCCGATTCGTTCTGGAATGCTTTTTCGAAGGGATCTACCTTTTTCTCCTCTTCCTTTTTTACATCTTCTTTCGGTTTTTCTACCTGTGGTTTTTCTTCTTTCGGCGTTTGTGCCTGGTTTTCGGTGTTTTTCGATTCATCAGTGGCATCCGTATTCGGGTCTTGAAGATATCCGCTAAATGCATCATTCAAATAGCCGCTTTGGTCAACCGAAGATGTTTCGGAAGCCACTTGACCTTCAACTGCTGGTTCTTGTGCTACATCAGCCATAATTTCCCCTTTTAGGTATAATTTTTCTTTTTATCAACCTTTTCAGGTAGATTTTTCATGCTTTTAGTATGTTGTTTAAACTCTTTGTAAACCTTTGGCTTATTAAAGTAAAAGTACCATGCCTGATCTTTTGATTTAAAAGGCATTTTTTAAAGCCCCGAGTAATCTTTCCAATCGGCCGGGCTTCTTGTATTCGCACCCTTTTTCTTTTTGTCAATTAACGGCAACTTGTCTTCAAGTTTCTTTCCCTTCGATGCCGCGATCGGTCCGTTTTCTTCCATAGGCATTTCACCGGGCATATCATCGCCCATGGGTTCAGATTCTCCACCTTGATCCCCTTCGAATTCGTTCTTGATTTGGTCGATCGCTTCATCAACACTTCCCGCTTCGGTGATAAGCGGGTTGCCGTCGTCTCCGGTACTCTCGACGGTTATTTTCCCGTCATCGTCCTGAACGATTTTTAATTCCTTCATTTTTTCTTTCCTCCGAAGTCAACGTTTTCATTGTTCGTATTCATGTAAAAAGCTGCTTCACCCTCTTCGAAAAGAGTGGTGAAGCATTGACATACACCAAACCGGAAGGTAAATTCAAACTTGGGATCGTTTTTAGGATACTTCAGTTTTCCGAACCATCGTCGCCCCTCGATCTTTTCCAATAGCTTTCCAACTCCATTGCTTACCAGTGCCGCAGGAAGAGCGTCTCGAATGGCCGCGTTCGCCTCTTTCGGCATAGGGCTACTTTTTGGCAACTTCAGTATTTCTTCGAATCGAATTTTCATAATCTATCTTGTATCGGTTAATGTAATTGTCAATTATTCCTATCATATCCAGACGCCCCATGTTGCGCATTATCTGCTCTTTGTCGGAAGTGGACACCATATCCCGCAAAACGTTTTCTCGAAGATCGAATAACAGATATCTGTACTCCTCACTTTTCAAGATGCCGCACAACCATGAATAATAAGACGTGTCGATACCGCTGTATATCTTTATAGTGGTATAAACCGTGTTTACTTCAGATAGTTTATCATTCAAAGCCTTTTCAATACGATTCAATTCCTCGATCTTTTTCCCGAATAGGACTCGCATCAACCAGTTGATCACATCACACCCCCTGTAGTAATAGGGGAGGGCAATGGAGCCGGAAACGGAGAGGGATTGACCGGAACCATGCTTCCTCCCTGCATTGCAGGAAGTGGATTACTCGGGACCATTCCAGGGGCGCCCATTTGAGCCTGTTCATCGGGCATGATTTCATCGCTCGGAACATCGGCCTTTGTCCAAATATCTTTTATCAACGGAAGAATGTTTACCCCAGCCTGCTGCAATTGCGGATTCATCGAAATATTCAGCCACCATGTGACTAAGTTCTGAAGACGGAGCATCTCCCCCGCCTTGTTCTTTTGGAGCGTCGATTGTATGTCAACATCGAACTCTCCAAGGATGTAGAATTTCTGAAATTCTTGTTCTATTTCTTTTGCCTTCGCACGCACATAGAAAACTTGGGGTAAAAATTGAGCTTGTAAAACGAGGTGAATGAACCCTATCCGGATCACTCCGAAATCAAAATTTTCTAAAAGATCGGCTTCGAGCATATCTCCCATACCCGCCATTTGATTTACCGCGGTCGCAGTTTTGTTCTGAAGCCCTCCATCTTCGGCTTTGCGCGATAAATCGACCTTTGTACCCATCTGTTGGATACTTTGTTGTACCTGATTGAGCGCCATTTGCGTAGAGGAAAGGTCGATACGTCCTGGTTGGAATGCACTTACCAGTTGAGAAATGGGAATATCGTTCGCGTCGACCCCTACAAGGCCGCCGTTTCGATAAATATTCTGCAGATCGCTTCCGGATATTTTTTTCTTGTCATAGAAAACATACTGCTGAATCGATCTCATCGCATTGTCAAGGTTCATGCCAAGCAGGGTATTGAGATAGTTCTCATGCGTCACAACGTATTCTGCGTCGGTAACCCCAAACCAGTATTTCGAACTATGATCAATACAACACACCACGTAGGATCTGATCCCCCGGTCGTAATCCTCACGAGTCAGGCGGATAATGGTATCTCCTATCATTTCTGTAACGTAAGTTTCCCCGTCTTCCTCGTTGCCGACAATATTACACTTGCCCTCAATTCTGTAAATATCAATGTAGTAGCGGCGCTCGTCGTATTTCGAATAATCGTCGCTTCCTCGATACGAGACCATACCTCGGATTTGCCCCTTGCGTGCCTCTTCCAAGACCTTTTGAACATTTTCTTTGATGTAAACTGTGTCATTAAGCATTGTAACCAATTCGCTCACATGAACGCGGCGTATGTGCCCTTGAAAGTCACTTTCTTCTGCCCGGGCAATATCTGGGTTCTGGAAATAATCGCGAGGCTTCAATTCACAGCAGTACGAGTTCTCATAATTGTTCGGAACTCTTTTGCGTGAGTAAAGTCCAGTGATATTGTCGTACACAGTCTTCAGTTCGTTTTCTCCTGACCGCTTCCAATAGTTATATATGACACAGAATCCAAACTTCGATGTCGTATCTATTCCGGGTTTTAATGCCAATTCCCGGAATCGAATATGCGACATATTGAGGTTGAGTACCAC
>Ga0210129_1000046_pt1 | contig 29961 bp, 33 predicted proteins | sample WestPond_Cattail_2_FD_185582 | JGI IMG/M metagenome (GOLD analysis project Ga0210129, IMG submission 185582) | Wetland microbial communities from the San Francisco Bay, California, USA, that impact long-term carbon sequestration -... | ecosystem: Environmental > Aquatic > Marine > Wetlands ... | reverse complement strand
TGCAGCGCGGCCCTGCAGGTAAAATGGCGTTTCTGTCATCCCGCCTTCTTGCCACTCATGTCCAGCAGCGCACACTCTCTCTCCCCAATCCTCTCCCGCTCGCGGGAGAGGGAGCAAACGCTGAGCCCAAACCAGCCGATTGGCGTATTCGATTCCGGCATCGGCGGGCTCACCGTGGTGCGCGCGCTGATGGAGCGCCTGCCCTACGAGAACATCGTCTATTTCGGTGACACCGCGCGCGTGCCCTACGGCGTGAAATCAGTCGAGACCATCACCCATTTCACCACCCAGATCGCCCAGTTCCTGCTGGAAAAGGACGTCAAGCTGCTGGTCATCGCCTGCAACACCATGGCGGCGGTAGCGGCGCAGGTAGTCAAGGACCTGTCGACGGTTCCGGTGCTGGACGTGATCGATGCCGGCGCGGCGTCGGCACGCGGAGGCAAGCGGGTCGGCGTCATCGGCACCCCCACCACCATCAACAGCAACGCCTACGCGCGCGCCATCCACGACTACGCGCCCGACTCGCGCATTTACTCGCAGGCCTGCGCCCTGTTCGTGCCGCTGGTGGAAGAAGGCTGGCTCGATCACGAAGTGACCCGGCTGACCGCACAGGATTACCTGAAACCCCTGCAAGCCGAACACATCGACACCCTGGTGCTCGGCTGTACCCATTACCCGCTGCTGAAGCCGCTGCTGCGCCAGGTGCTCGGCGACGAGGTGCAACTGGTCGATTCCGCCGAAGCCATGGCCGAACAGGTCGCCGCACTCCTGGCGGAAAAAAAGCTCGCCAACCCCGGCCCGGCCCAGCCGCGCTACGACTTCTACGTCACCGACGTGCCGCTGCGTTTCCAGACCATCGGCGAGCGCTTTCTGGGACGCACGCTCAACAACGTGCACGTGGTGAAGTGGTGATTACAAAGCTGCACGCATGATCCGGGTCAACGCACAGGTCGAACTTGATGAGCGCGAAATCCAGGAAGACTTCGTCCGTGCCTCCGGCCCCGGCGGGCAAAACGTCAACAAGGTATCGACCGCGGTGCAATTGCGCTTCGACGTCGCCCGCTCCCCTTCGCTGCCCGATCCGGTACGCGCCCGCCTCATCGCTCTCGCTGGCCGCCGCCTCACCCAGGAGGGCGTCCTGATCATCGAAGCCGAACGCTATCGCAGCCAGCGGCGCAACCGCGACGATGCCCTGGAGCGGCTGCTTGCACTGATACGCGAGGCCTGCGAGGTGGACAAGCCGCGCCATCCCACCCGGCCCACGCTGGCTTCCAGAAAACGCCGACTGGACAGCAAACAGCGGCAAGGTGAAACCAAGAAGCTGCGTGGAATCAAACCTCGAACCGACGACTGAACAGTTGGTCGACATTCCGCGCAGGCGCATTCCTGCCTAGGGTGGATCGAATCCACACATTCCGAAGCCGGCGCCGCGCAGCGGCAGGCATCGCATGTCCGGGTGGGGGGCGCAATCGGATACCTGACGGCAAAAGCTGCCGCCGCCATCGACGCAGGTCGCCTTCCGTGTCTGAACATCATCGGTCACGCCGGGTGCAGTCACCCTGAACGCCATTGAGCCGGCATAGGGCGCACCCGGAGCACGACGGAGCCACGACGTTTCGGACTCGATGCTGTCGGCCTCAAGCTGATAGCGGTGGCCCGCCTCGAGGTCGAGGTCGACCGCGCATACCGTGATTCCATGCGAGCCCCCGAAATATCGCTCATCGGTTATTTCGATCCAGTGCCTGCCGGGCAGCAGGCTTGATACGTAGGCCGACTGCAGGATGTTCGGCGGGCGGACCCCATCGACGGCGGTGATCTTGCCCTCGGCCAGGAAGAGCAGGTAATTGCGAGTGTAGCCTTCGACAACGGCAACTTCGGAACCCTCGCGTTCAGCGCCCGGGTAGGCAACGAAGGTCGCGCAAGCCGACAGGGCAGCGAGCCCGGCGAGTCGGCTTACAAGGCCGGCGACACGCACAATCTGCATGATTTTTTTCGCTACGCGGATGTGAGCTGCGGTGTTCACCTGTGACATAGGCGTGCAATATCCACCTTATGATCAATTCGAGTCCAACGGTTTCTGCGGGGCCGCTTATGCCAACCCTTAGAAGAGCCTGCCGTGAATTGCAGGCAAAGACGGGAAGGGACCTTGCATCGATCGCCCGTATACTCGCGGCGGGGCTGAGCCTATCGCTGATATCGGGTTGCGCCGTGGATGTCACATCGCCGAACGACCCGCAAGCCCTCATTCCGGATCGCTCGTCCGCGATCGCGGTCGGCCAGATGGGGCCCACAGCCGTGCGCAGCGTGTTGGGTGTCCCGCAACTTTCCAGTGCGTATTGGGGCTTTGACCTGTTTCGCAACGATACCGAGCAAACCGACGTCATCGTTGCGGTGACGCCCTGGCCTGTCCCCATCGGTCGCATCAAGGACCAGTTGCAGCGCTACACGCTGGTCGCCTACGACAAGCAGGCTCGCGCAAACGCGGTGGCGACCGGCATTTTCCGCAGGCCGGCGGCGTGGCGCAATGTCGCCCCGATCGAATCCGATTTCCCGTCCCTGCACCTGCGCGCGGCGGGCCTGATGCTTTTCATCGATCCGGAGGGCGCTCGGGACATCAACCTGCTCGCCGCGCCGGCGATCCGGGACGGTTTCCTGCAGCGTGCCCGCGCGTCGGGTGGCTGCACGGTGGTCATCGGTTGCGGCGACCGTGGCTGCGGCGATCAATTGGCGGTGGATGGCGGCCCGGCCCGCAGGCTCCCGCTGCGGAATGCCCACATTTATTGGTTCAGGGAGGGCGAACGGGATTCCTGGCTGCAGGGTATCGAACCGCATGACCCTCACGCGCGGACGCCCTGGCTTGAAACGCTGGTGGCCCTCAAGCTTGCTGCCGGCGAACATGCCCTTGAGTTCTCGTCCAGGTATCTCGGTGGAAGCGCTGCATCGAGGGTCGCGTGCCGTCCGGGAGACGTCAGCTACCTGGTTGTCAATGCCACCGACAACGCAAGCTTCATGAAGCGGACGCTCGTGGATTGGCAGTTCGATCGAACGGATACGATGCCGGAACGCTTTGCACGACGGCCGCTCGTCCTTATGGATGACGGCCAGTGGGTTGTCGATGCCGAGCCGGGCGAATAATAAGTGTCCAGCCCTAGTCCTTGTCTTCTCCGATGCGGCGTCCTGGCTTCGACGGGCAAGGTGGGCTCGCCCAGGCATGACGCGCAGGGGCCCTATCTGACGGGTCTTGACGGGACGAAACCTCCCTCAAGCAAGCTTTTCAACTCAGAAGAATTGCCCAGGGCGACAATGCGGGTGCCATTCCGCACGCCAGATCAAGTGCAGCACCAAACGTGCATCCATTTGCAGGATCCTTCGACCTAACCGAACGTCAGCCCCATCGCCTCCCTCACATCCCGCATCGTATCCCGGGCCAGTTCCTGCGCCTTTTCACAGCCGTCGGCGAGAATATTGCGCACCTGGTCAGGATTGTCCTCGTAATACTGGGCGCGCTCGCGGATCGGCGCGAGTTCTGCCAGCACGGCGTCGATCACCGGCTGCTTGCATTCGAGGCAGCCGATGCCGGCGCTGGTGCAGCCCGCAGTCACCCATTGCCGCACGCTGTCGTCGGAATACACCTGATGGAACTGCCACACCGGGCACTTTTCCGGCGTGCCGGGATCGGTGCGGCGCACGCGCGCAGGGTCGGTCGGCATGGTGCGAATTTTCTTGGTGACCGTATCGGGGTCTTCGCGCAAGGCAATGGTGTTGCCGTAGGACTTGGACATTTTCTGTCCGTCGAGGCCCGGCATTTTCGACGCTTCGGTCAACAGCGCCTCGGGTTCGGCGAGGATCATCTTGCCCGAGCCTTCGAGATAGCCGAACAGGCGTTCGCGGTCGTTCATCGACAGGTTCTGCGCGTCATTCAGCAGGGCCTTGGCCGATTCCAGCGCCTCGTCGTCGCCCTTTTCCTGATAGGCGGTGCGGCACTCCTCGTATACCCGCGCCTTTTTCGTTCCCAGTTTTTTTACCGCGGCGCGCGCCTTGTCCTCAAACCCCGGTTCGCGGCCATACAGGTGGTTGAAGCGGCGGCAGATTTCGCGGGTGAATTCGATGTGCGGCACCTGGTCCTCGCCTACCGGAACCAAATTGGCACGGTAGATCAGGATGTCGGCCGACTGCAGCAGCGGATAGCCGAGGAAACCGTAGGTCGAGAGATCCTTCTCGCTCAACTTTTCCTGCTGGTCCTTGTAGGTCGGCACCCGTTCCAGCCAGCCGAGCGGCGTCATCATCGACAGCAGCAGATGAAGTTCGGCATGTTCGATCACGCGCGACTGCACGAAGAGCGTGGCCTGCGCTGGGTCGACACCGGCCGCCAGCCAGTCCACCACCATGTCGCGCACGTTCTCGTCGATGACCTGGGGCGTGTCGTAGTGCGTGGTCAGCGCATGCCAGTCGGCAACGAAAAACAGGCACTGGTACTCGTTCTGCAGACGCAGCCAGTTTTTGAGCACGCCGTGGTAATGGCCGAGATGAAGGCGCCCGGTAGGGCGCATGCCGGAAAGAACGCGATCTGAATACATTTTATGGTTCAGTGTGAGGGGTAAGAAGTCAGGAAAGCACGACCTGGATCAGGCCGATCAGTTGCGCAGGTTCGAGACTGGTGACCAGCGCAACGAGGCCAATGAACAGACTGATCAGCGGCCAAAGAATCATGCCGAGAACACCGGTGAACATGAGGCCGAGCAATATGAACAAGCCATACGGTTCGATCCGGGCGTATTTGGCGGCAGCCTGATACGGCAACAGACTGACAGCGATGCGCCCGCCGTCAAGCGGCGGCAGCGGGATCAGATTCAAAGCCATCAGGATAACGTTGATGAACACGCCTGCGGCGCCCATCAGCATCAGCGGCGCACTGGCAAAACTGCTTCCCAGCGCGTGACCCAGCTGGATCATCAGCGCCCAGAACACGGCCATGACGAAGTTCATTCCTGGTCCGGCGGCGGCGACCCACAGCATGTCCTGCTTGGGACGGCGCAGGCGGGCAAAGTTGACCGGAACCGGTTTGGCCCAGCCGAACAGGATCGCCCCCCCGCCCAGCAGTTTGCTGGTCAGCAGGATCACCAGCGGCACCAGAATCGTTCCAACCGGGTCGATGTGCTTGAGCGGATTGGCGGTGATGCGCCCCGCCGCGGCCGCAGTCATGTCGCCGAAAAAGCGCGCGACATAGCCGTGCGCGGCTTCGTGCAGGGTGATGGCAAAGATCACCGGCAGCGCAAAAATGGCTATTTTCTGGATCAGTGTGAGTTCCATGTCGGGATCAGGACTCGAAATCCGACGTGTCGCCCTTGCCGTAACGCAGGACGACCGGAGTATCGGTGGTCAGGTCGACCACCGTAGTCGCCGTGAGGCCACAGGCGCCGCCGTCAATCACCAGGTCGACCTGACGCTCCAGACGTTCACGGATTTCCCAGGGCTCGGTCAGGGGCACGTCTTCACCGGACAACAGCAGCGTCGACGACAGGATAGGCTCGCCCAGTTCGGCCAGCAGCGCCTGAACGATGGGGTGCGCCGGGACGCGCAGACCAATCGTGTCGTGCTTTTTGTGCAGGAGCCTCTTCGGTACTTCGCGCGTGCCGCGCAGAATGAAGGTATAAGCACCCGGAGTATGGGCTTTCAGATAACGGAACTGGGTATTGTCGACCTGGGCATAGCGGCCGAGTTCGGACAGGTCGCGACAGATCAGCGTCAGGTCATGCCCGCTATCGAGTCCGCGTACCGACAGCAGCCGCATCGCCGCTTCCTTGTCGCCAATGTGACAGCCGAGCGCGTAGCATGAGTCGGTGGGGTAGACGATCACGCCGCCGCGCTTGAGAATGTCGACCGCCTGCTGGATCAGTCGGGGCTGCGGATTGTCGGCATTGATATTGAAAAATTGCGCCATAAGTTCTCAGGCAAGGGAGTATGAAAAATGGTGTTCGAGTTCCGGCCAGCCTTGCCAGACAGGCTTGCAGTAATGCGGCAATGCAGGCAGGCGACCGATATCGATCCCTTCGCCCGGCGCATGAAAATCCGCCCCGCGCGAGGCCTTGAGACTGAAGGCGCGCGCCAGGTCGGCAAACTTGCCGTATTCGGAGGGGTGGTGGCTGCCGGTGATGACTTCGATTCCTTCGCCGCCCAGCGCTCGGAAGGCGTCCAGCAACAAGTGTAGTTCGCGCGCGTTGAATGCGTAGCGTCCGGGGTGCGCGATCACCGCCATGCCTCCACTGGCGCGAATCCAATGGACAGCGTTTTCCAGACTGGTCCATTCGTGATCGACGTAGCCGGGATTGCCGTGTGTAAGAAAGCGCCTGAACGCGCTGCGCAGGTCGGGGGCGTGTCCTTGCGCCACCAACCAGCGCGCAAAGTGGGTACGCCCCACCATCTGCTTGTTGGCGGCCACCGCATAGGCCCCTTCATACGCCCCGAGGATTCCGTTTTGCCTCAGATCTTCGCTCATGCGCCGGGCGCGCTCGATGCGCCCGCGACGGATGCCGATCAGCCCCTCTTCCAGTTCGGGGTTCAGCGGGTCGATGCGAAGACCAACGATGTGAACGGTCTGACCGCCCCAACTCACGGAGATTTCGACGCCGGGAATCAGCGTCATCCCGGTTCCGGCAGCGGCTGCCTGGGCAGCCGTCAGTCCCGACACATCGTCGTGATCGGTCAGCGCAAGCGCATGTACTCCGTTCGCCGCCGCGCGTGCGACCACCTCGGCGGGCGGCAACACACCGTCAGACACATTGGAATGGCAATGCAGATCGATATTGAGCATCGATGGATCGGGTCGGGCCACCAAGGCAAAAGCGCTTGGTCAAGAGGGGGAATCATAGCAAAATACGGCGTCATTCGAATTGCAGCGGCAACCGAGTCCGCCCAGAACGAGAAAAATGAAGAAATTCCTGTTTGATCTGTTCCCGATCATCATCTTTTTCGTCGCCTACAAGATAGGGGATGCCAATGCCGAAGCCACGCGCGCCTTCATGGCTAGCCTGGGCTTGCCGCAACCGGTTGGCGTGGGTGAAAAACCCGGCATCTACCTCGCCACGCTGGTCGCCATCGTCGCCAGTTTTGGGCAGATCGGCTGGGTCAAGCTGCGCGGCCATAAAGTCGATACCATGATGTGGGTCAGCCTGGGCATCATTGCGGTTTTCGGCGGCGCCACGCTGTGGCTGCACGACGAAAGCTTCATCAAATGGAAGCCGACCGTGCTGTACTGGATCTTTGCCGGCATCATTTTTGGCGGTGCCGCATTGGGCCGCAACGTCATCAAAAGTGTCATGAACGCTCAAATGGAACTTCCTGACATTGCCTGGAGTCGACTGAACGCGAGTTGGGGCGGTTTTTTTGCCCTCATGGGGGTTGCAAATCTGATTGTCGCCTTCAACTTCTCGACAGACGCTTGGGTCAACTTCAAGCTGTTTGGCAGTTTGGGGCTGATGTTGGTGTTCGTGATCGGACAGAGCATGATGCTGACCAAGTATTTGGATAAAGCCGATCTGGAAAAGGAAAACAACAAATAATGTTCTACGCCATCGTCGGACAGGACGTGCCCGACAGCCTCGACAGGCGGCTTGCTGCCCGCCCTGCGCACCTGGACCGTCTGCACGCCATGCAGCAGGCCGGTCGCCTGCTCCTCGCCGGACCTTTTCCTGCCATCGACAGCGCTGACCCCGGCGCTGCGGGCTTTTCCGGCAGCCTGATCGTCGCAGAATTCGACACGCTCGCCGCCGCGCAATCGTGGGCGGATGCCGATCCCTATATGGCGGCTGGCGTATATGCCCGCGTCAGCGTCAAACCCTTCAAGAAAGTGTTGCCCGCATGAGTACGGCCGAACTGATCCGTCAGCGCCTCGCCGCACTGGAACCCGAAACCTACACTCTTGAAGACGAGAGTGCGCAGCACAAGGGCCATGCCGGTGCAGCTTCCGGTGGTGGTCATTTCCGTCTGACCGTGGTGTCTCCCAGGTTCCGTAATCTCTCCACCCTCGCCCGTCACCGTCTGGTATATGAATCCATGGGTGAACTCATGCAGCACGAAATCCACGCGCTGTCGATCACTGCCTTAACCCCTGAAGAACTTTGAAAGGAATCCGAATGCGTGTTGCTCTTATCCCTGCCCTGATGCTGTTGTCGCTGTCCTCGTTGGCCCAGGCACAAACCACCACCGCCCCTGCCCCGGCATCCGCAGCCCCCGCCGAAGCTGCGCCGGCAGCCAAACCGCTGGCCGTGGTCAACGGCAAGGAAATTCCTGCCCTGTATGGCGATCTGGTCAAGCGTGACATGGCCCAGGGCCAGCCGGACTCGCCGCAACTCGAAGCACGGGTGCGCGATTCGCTCGTCAACCTGGAGTTGCTGTCGCAGGCCGCCATCAAAATGGGGCTGGAAAATGACCCGCGTCTGGCCGCCACGCTGAACATCCGTCGCGAGGATCAACTGGCCAAAGCCTATCTGGAAAACTATGTCAAAACTCACCCCGTCACCGATGCCGAAATCCAGGAAGCCTACGACAAGGCCAAGGCAACGGCCGTTGAAGAGGAATATCTGGTGCACCACATTCTGGTGAAAACCGAGCCCGAGGCAAACAAGATAATCGCCAACCTGAACAAGAAAGCCAAATTCGAGGATGAGGCGAAAAAATATTCACAGGATCCTGGCTCTGCCAAGAACGGCGGCGCGCTGGACTGGGCAGACCGTAGCGCATACGTCAAAGAGTTCTCCGACGCCATGGTCAGCCTGAAAAAAGGCGAGACCACCAAGAAGCCGGTTAAAACCCAGTTCGGCTACCACATCATCCGCCTCGACGACACCCGTATGCCGCAACTTCCGCCGCTGGAAGCCGTGCGCGGCGAAATCGTCAAGCAGCTTCAGCAGCAACGTGTTCGCGAAGCCATTGCTGAAGTGCGTGCCGGTGCAAAAATCGAGTAATCGTCTAATAATACTAAGCGGGGCATCGCCCCGCCTCACTTCTGACAGGGAGCCAATCATGGCCAGCAAAGAACATAACCAACTGCAGGATGTTTTCCTCAACACCCTCCGCAAGGAGCGCATTCCGGTATCGGTGTTTCTCGTCAACGGCATCAAGTTGATGGGGCGAATCGAATCGTTCGATCAGTTCGTGGTGCTGCTGAAGGGTCAGGATCAGGCGGCGCAGATGATCTTCAAGCACGCCATCTCGACCATTTCGCCCTCCCGCGAAGTGGTGCTGCCACAGCGCGAGGCCGAGGCTTAAGCTCCCTTATTCAACGTGAGCGGCCAGCAAACTGGCCGCAGTCTTGGCGTCAACCAGAACAACCGCGCCTCCCCGATAAGCCTGCTTGTGGCGCGCAGTAATCGCGGGCAGGGTTTGCGTGTCTTTCAGATAAATCACCGCATAAGCTTCTGGATGTGCTGCTAGCCAGACCGCGACCTTCTCTCCGCGCAATTCGACCAGCGGGGACTCCAGCCGGCCGAGGAACTGGTATTGCGCGTGGTAGACCGCGGCATTTGCAACCGGCCTCCCTTCGTCCTGAACCTGTTTGATCGCCTGCGCCATCGGCTTGATGTCATACAGCGGGCCGAGCGAATGCAGCGCAGCAATTTGCACCAACCCCATCGTGGCAGCCCCCAGCAAGGCCAGATTCACCACCGGCGCCATGCCGCGGCGACCCGCCCAATAGACGGCCAGCGCCAGCAATATCAGCAGTGCGCCGGGCCATGCCGGCGGCAGGACCTGAACCTGGTCACGCAGCGAGGCAATGTGCCCGCTGGCAGCCAAAACCAGCGCACCACCCAGCAACGCCACCAGCAGGGCGGGCAAGCCCACCCTGAACTCCGGTCGGTCGGCCAGCACGCGTGCTGCCAACAGCGCGAACGCCGGGAACAAAGGCACCAGATAATGCGGCTGCTTGCCGCTGATGAAACAGAACGCGATGAACACCGGCAACATCCAGGCCAGGCAGAATCGTGCCCCCCAATCAAGCCCGTTGCGCCGATGGCGCGCCAGCGCCTTCCACAAACCCGGCCAGACAAACCACGGGAACAGCAGCAAGGGCAACAAGGGCAGATACCACCAGAAAGGCCGCCGATGCGCGAAGGAATCGACCATGCGATCGGCAGTCTGCCCCCAGAAAATGGCATTGCGATAGGTCTCGCCGCCCGCCATGCCGGCCGGCAACGCCCACGTCAATGCAATGGCTGCACCGAGCAGCACCGCCAGTGCCACCCCGCCGACCCAGCGTCCCCACCGGAGTCCGGGGCGCCACCACGGCGCCAGCACGGTGATCGGCAGCAGGTTGAGCAGGATGACCGGTCCCTTGGTCAGCAGGCCCATCCCGATCGCGATTCCCAGCATGACGAAGCCGCGCTGTTTCCCTCCGGCGGCGGCGAGCACGCCGTGCATGCCGAGCAGGACCCAGAACGCCAGGATCACGTCGAACATGACCGTGGTTGAGAACAGGATCCATAACAGCGCACTCACCAGTACCAGCGCGGCCTGGCCGCCAAGACCGTCATGCTGCGGCCACAAGCGGCGGGCCAGCAGATAAGTGAGCAACAAAGCACCTGCTGAGAACAACGGCTGCACCAGACGCGGCCACCAGTCGTTGACGCCGAACAATGCCCATCCCGCCTGGAACATCCAGAACATGAAAGGCGGCTTGTGGCTGTAAGGTTCGCCGTTCTTGAAAGGAACCAGGAAATCGCCCCGCAGCCACATTTCCCATGCCGCGCTGACATAGCGGGTTTCATCGATTGGCGTCAGCGGGCGCGTTGCGATCCCGACAATGGCAAGTATCGCAAGCAGGGCCAGACTCGCGAATAGCGCAACGCGCCCATTCGCGCTCGAGGATCGGTAGGTCATCATCATTGTCCCGGTAACATGGGGGGTGAACCTCGCCACATCGACCGCCTGACAGCACTTGCCCGTCTCAGCAGAATTGGCGATGCCTGAAAACAAAACATTGAAGCGGGTGTCACAAGTCCGAATTAAACCAACACGGATTGCCATGGTACTCGGACGTCAGCTTCAATTCGATACACGCTACATGCATCGGCTTAAGACTGTCTTAATAAAAAGCGGCTCAAATTCAATACTCGCTGTTTTTCCGTATGTTGCGAGGCAAGCGCCACTCGATCGCGACAAGCAACCATGCTGATACTGACTTCCACTGAGGCCGCCGAACGGATGCGCATTGCCCTGGGCGCGTCCATCCTGCTTTGCCTTGGCGCATGGATGGCGTGGGAAATGCGTGCCGATACCGCGCTGCTTCAACTATTCAACACGAGCAACATTTTCATCAGCCTGCGTCCGGTTTTCGTACTGTATTCCGAATGGGGCTTGTTCATTTTCTATGTGCTCTTCATCGCGCTGTTCGTCTACGGCGAGTACGCCAAGCGTCCACTGTTCAGACTGATCGGGCTTGCCTATCTCTATGCACAGGTGTTCGGAACGCTGCTGCTGGCAAACATTATCAAAATTGGTTGTGGACGGCCGCGGCCGCATGTTGCCTCCGCACATGACGTCTATTGCCAAGGTCCCAGCCTTGTCCATGCTTTCAATTCGTTTCCTTCCGACCACGCGGTCGATGTGGCGGTCGGAGCGATTTTCGTCCTGCTCCTGCTGCGCTCGCGCGTCGCTGCGTTGCTCGCGCTGACCACAGCGGTGTTGATGGCGCTGGCGCGCATCGCAATCCGCCAACACTATCTGTCCGACGTGCTGGCTGGTCTGGCATTGGGCGTGGCGATCGCAGGCATTGTCATGCACGTTTACCTGCTTCCCCGCTGGCGGGAGATCGAAACCATTCCGACCCGATAGTCGGCACCCCTTCATCGCTGATCAGCGTTCTTGCCCAAGGCCTCTTCGAACGTCTCGTCCAGCGTCTCTGCCCCCCGACGACGGCGGTACAAATACACGCCCAGCGCCATGGACACCAGGAAAAGCACGATCGCCAGCGTTATTTTCAGCATGGGGGCGATATGCACGCCGCTGCCTACCAGCGCAAATACCAGCGATTGCGGAAGATATCCCAGCAAGGAACCGGCAAAGAAATGCACCGCCCGGATGCTGGAAATACCCGCCGCCAGATTGGTCAGCAGATTGTTGCCCACCGGCAGCAGGCGGATCAGCATCGTCATGGAAAACGGGTGATCGTGGATGAAACGGTCGAAGCGCCCGGCACGCTCGCCGAGGCGGGCGCGCAGCAGGCCCTTGCCGAAAAAGCGCGCGTAGCCAAAGCTCAGCATGCAGCCCAACAGAGTGGCCAGTGTGCCAAGCAGGGTACCCAGCACCAAGTTGAAGGCATAGCCGCCCAGGAAGGCGATGATCTGGCGTGGCAAGCCGATGGCAGTAAATGCCGCGCCCATCAGCAGGAACAGCAGCGCGCCGTTGAAACCATGGCCGCGCACCCGCGCATCGATCCAGGCTTCGTTGACGCTGTTGCCCAGGTCACTGGTCTCGAAAAGGTATCCCAGCAGCGCCAGGCTCAATATCAGCGCCAGGCCTTTGAGGATGACGCGTGCATTCATCTATAGATCGGAATCGTGCTCGATCATCGGCAAACGCACCCGCCGTTGCAGCCAGGCCACGCCGAACATATCGACAATGCCCACCCACAGCCGGTTGTGCACGCCGTATTTGGAGGTACCGCGCTCGCGCGCGCGATGATGAACCGGAACCGATACCACGGCGCCGCCGTTGCGCATCACCAGCGCCGGCAGAAAGCGGTGCATGTGGTCGAAGTTGGGCAGTTGCAGGAAGGTCTCGCGGGCAAACACCTTGAGACCGCAGCCGGTGTCCGGCGTGTTGTCCTTCAGCATGCGCGAGCGTACGCCATTGGCGATTTTCGACGACAGGCGGCGCAGGAAAGTGTCGTTGCGCCGGGCGCGCCAGCCGGCCAGCAATTCCAGATTGGCGGGCTGCGCCGGGTCGGCCAGTTTGGCCAGCAGTGCCGGAATATCGGCGGGATCGTTCTGCCCGTCGCCATCGAGCGTGGCGATCCACTCGTAACGGGCCGCGTTCACCCCCGTCGTCACCGCCCGGCTTTGCCCGCACGAGGCACGGTGCCGGATCACCCGCAGCATCGGAAATTCGGCTTTAAGCAGATCCAGCCGCTCTTGGGTTGCATCCGTACTGCCGTCATTGATGTAGATGATTTCGAACGTGGTATTGCCGGACAGCGCTGCTGCAATTTCGCGCACCAACGGCTCGGCGTTGTCTTGTTCGTTCTTGACGGGAACAACCACGGAAAGCCTGCCGTGGTAGGCATGTTTCGGCATTGCTCGTTTCTGTGGCAGTTGGTTTGATGGCGGAGAGGGGGGGATTCGAACCCCCGTCAGGATATTATCCTGAACACGCTTTCCAGGCGTGCGACTTAAACCACTCATCCACCTCTCCGAGAGCCGCGCATCATACCGGAAGCGCTCCCGCGCGGCAATTGAAAGCGCATTCAGGCCGGCTTCCGGGAAACAGGAAATATTGATTCCCCCTCTTGAAGCCTGGTTTTCCGCCCCAACTTCCTCGCGAGAACCAATTGGGAGCACAACAGATGCAGGACGAACTCAAAACCGACCCGAACCCAACCGGAGGACAAGCGGAGAAAGAGACCATGCCCAGCCCGGAGGAGTTGCTGAAAGCAGCCGAACTCCAGGCGGCCGAACATCATGACGCCTGGCTGCGCGCCAAGGCCGAGACCGAAAACATGCGCCGTCGCGCGGTGGAAGACGTGGACAAGGCGCGCAAGTTTGCCGTGGAAAACTTCGCCAGCGAGTTGCTGGCGGTGAAAGACAGTCTGGAAGCCGCGTTGGCGGTCGATTCGCCGAGCGTAGAGAATCTGAAGGGCGGTGTCGAGTTGACCCTGAAGCAGCTGGTTGCCGCCTTCGGCAAATTCAACCTGCAGGATATCGACCCGATGGGCGAGAAGTTCGATCCGCACCAGCATCAGGCCATCCAGATGGTCGAGTCGGACCAGCCGGCCAACACGGTGGTGACGGTGCTGCAAAAAGGCTGCCGCCTGCACGAACGCACGCTGCGGCCGGCGCTGGTGATGGTCGCCAAGGGCAAGGATTGAGCTGGCCATACCATATTGAAATTGGCGCCATCTCCCCCACATACATACTAGTTAAATCTCTATTAAAAGGAACGCATCATGGGACGCATTATTGGCATTGACCTGGGCACCACCAACTCCTGCGTGGCGGTGATGGAAAACGGCACGCCGAAGGTGATCGAGAACGCCGAGGGTGCACGCACCACACCGTCCATCGTGGCCTACACCGAAGACGGTGAAATCCTGGTCGGGGCGCCGGCCAAGCGCCAGGCGGTTACCAACCCGAAGAACACGCTGTATGCGGTGAAGCGCCTGATCGGTCGCCGCTTCGAAGAGAAGGAGGTGCAGAAGGACATCGGCCTGATGCCCTACAAGATCGTCAAGGCCGACAATGGCGACGCCTGGGTGGAAGTGCGTGGCCAGAAAATGGCGGCGCAGCAGGTGTCGGCCGAGACCCTGCGCAAGATGAAAAAAACCGCCGAGGATTACCTGGGCGAAGAAGTGACCGAAGCCGTCATCACGGTGCCGGCCTACTTCAACGACAGCCAGCGCCAGGCCACCAAGGACGCCGGGCGCATCGCCGGCCTGGAAGTCAAGCGCATCATCAACGAACCGACCGCGGCTGCGCTGGCCTTCGGCATGGACAAGAAGGAAGGCGACCGCAAGATCGCGGTGTATGACCTCGGCGGTGGCACCTTCGACATCTCCATCATCGAGATTGCCGAGATGGACGGCGAGCACCAGTTCGAAGTGCTGTCGACCAACGGCGACACCTTCCTCGGCGGCGAGGATTTCGACCAGCGCCTGATCGACTACATCGCCGAGGAATTCAAGAAGGACCAGGGCGTCGACCTGAAGAAGGACGTCCTCGCGCTGCAACGCCTGAAGGAAGCGGCGGAAAAGGCCAAAATCGAGCTGTCCTCGGGCCAGCAGACCGAAGTCAACCTGCCCTACATCACGGCGGACGCCTCCGGACCCAAGCACCTGGCAGTGAAGATCACCCGCGCCAAGTTCGAAAGCCTGGTCGAGGATCTGATCGCGCGTACCATCGACCCGTGCAAGATGGCGCTGAAGGATGCCGGCCTCACCACTTCGCAGATCGACGACGTGATTCTGGTCGGCGGCCAGACCCGCATGCCCAAGGTGATGGACGCGGTGAAGGATTTCTTCGGCAAGGAACCGCGCCGCGACGTCAACCCGGACGAGGCCGTGGCCGTGGGTGCTGCGATTCAGGGTGGCGTGCTGAAGGGTGAAGTGAAGGACGTGCTGCTGCTCGACGTGACCCCGCTGTCGCTGGGCATCGAAACCCTGGGTGGCGTCATGACCAAGCTGATTCCGAAGAACACCACGATCCCGACCAAGGCCTCGCAGGTATTCTCCACCGCCGACGACAACCAGAGCGCGGTGACGGTGCACGTGCTGCAGGGCGAGCGCGAAATCGCCTCGGGCAACAAGAGTCTGGGCCAGTTCAATCTGTCCGACATCCCGCCCGCGCCGCGCGGTATGCCACAGATCGAGGTCACCTTCGACATCGACGCTAACGGCATCCTGCACGTGTCGGCCAAGGACAAGGCCACCGGCAAGGAAAACACCATCCGTATCCAGGCCAGCTCTGGTCTTTCTGAGGAAGAAATCAAGCGCATGGTGAAGGACGCCGAAGCCAACGCTGCAGAAGACCACAAGGCATTCGAACTGGCGACCGCACGCAACGCTGCGGATGCGATGATCCACTCGGTGAAGAAATCGCTGGCCGAATACGGCGACAAGGTGTCGGCCGACGAAAGGGCCGCGATCGAGGCCGCCCTGAAGGAAGCCGAGGAAGCCGTGCGCGAAGGCGACAAGGACACCATCGAGGCCAAAAACAACGCGCTCGCCACCGCCAGCCACAAGCTGGCCGAGAAGATGTACCAGGCCGAGCAGGCCAAGGCACAGCCGGGTGAGGCCCCAAGTAGCGGTGGCGGTGCGGCTGACGACAACGTAGTCGATGCCGAATTCGAAGAGGTGAAAGACAAGTAAGGGGCCAGGGGTCAGGATTCAGGGGTCAGGGAGAGTTGCGCAATGCGCGGCTTTCCCTTTTCTGCTTAATCCTGACCCGCTTTATCCCTGACCACTGAATCCTGAATCCTGACCCCTACCATGTCCAAACGCGACTACTACGAAGTCCTCGGCGTCGCCAAAAACGCCTCGGACGAAGAAATCAAGAAGGCCTACCGCAAGCTGGCCATGAAGCACCATCCTGACCGCAACCCGGACGAGAAGGGCGCGGAGGAGAAATTCAAGGAAGCGAAGCTGGCCTACGAGGTCCTGTCCGATTCGGACAAGCGCGCGGCCTACGACCAGTTCGGCCACGCCGGGGTGGATCAGCAGGCCGGCATGGGCGGCGGCGGGTTTGGGGGTGGCGGATTCGGCGATGCCTTCTCCGACATATTCGGCGACATCTTCGGCGGCGGCGGGGGTAATCGCCGCGACCGCGTCTATCGCGGCGCCGACCTGCGCTACAACCTGGAAATCGGGCTGGAAGAAGCCGCACGCGGCACCGAGACCAAGATCCGCATCCCCTCGCTGGAAGAATGCGGCGTGTGCCACGGCAGCGGTGCCAAGCCCGGCACCACGCCTACCCCCTGCACCACCTGCGGTGGCCATGGCCAGGTCCGCATCCAGCAAGGTTTCTTCTCGGTGCAGCAGGCCTGCCCGCGTTGCGGCGGCAGCGGCAAGATGGTGACCGATCCTTGCACCAGTTGCCATGGCGAAGGCCGCGTCAAGAAGCACAAAACCCTGTCGGTGAAAATCCCCGCCGGTGTCGACAATGGCGATCGCATCCGCCTCGGCGGCGAGGGTGAAGCCGGTGTCAACGGCGGACCACCGGGGGATCTTTATGTGGTGATCCATCTCAAGGATCACACCGTATTCAAGCGCGACGGGGATGACCTGCATTGCGAAATGCCGATCAGCATCGTCACCGCCGCCCTCGGCGGCGAGCTCGAAATCCCTACGCTGGAAGGCCACGCCAAGATCAAGATTCCGCCTGAAACGCAGTCCGGCAAGGTATTCCGTTTGCGTGGCAAGGGCATCAAGGGTGTACGGAGCCACGCACCGGGCGACCTGCTGTGCCACATGCTGGTTGAAACACCGGTGAATCTATCCGAGCGTCAGCGCGAATTGTTGCGCGAGTTCGAGACATTGAGTCCCGGACGCAACAACAATCCACGCGCGCAATCGTTCATGGACAAAGTGAAGGCGTTCTTCAGTCAATGATCCTGACCGGTCGCCCCTGGCAGCGTGCCTGAATCAGGACATTGACTGGGCCACGGCGTCTCAGGGCCGGGCGCCGGCAAACAGGCGGAAGAAGTTCTGCGTGGTCGCCTCGCCCACCGCTTCGCTGGTGATTCCGCGCACCCGTGCGATTTCTTCCGCCACATGCTTCACGAACCCCGGCTGGTTGATCTGCCCGCGATGCGGCACCGGCGCGAGATAGGGCGCATCGGTCTCGATCAACATGCGCTCCAGCGGGATGGCCGCCGCCACTTCGCGCAAGGCAACGGCATTCTTGAAGGTGACGATGCCGGAGAATGAAATGTAAAAACCCTGCTCGATGGCCGCTTCCGCCACCGCCAGGCTCTCGGTAAAGCAGTGCATCACGCCGCCCGCCTCGTCCGCCTGCTCTTCGCGCATGATGCGCAAGGTGTCCTCCGCTGCGGAACGGGTATGGATCACCAGAGGTTTGCGGCAGGCGCGTGCGGCGCGGATATGGGTGCGGAAACGCTCGCGCTGCCATTCGAGGTCGCCGGTCAGGCGAAAATAATCCAGCCCGGTTTCGCCAATGGCCACCACCTTGGGGTGGTCCGCCAGCGTCAACAGCTCATCCACCGTCGGCTCGGTGCAGTCTTCGTGATCCGGGTGCACCCCGACCGAAGCGTACACATTGGGATGCGCTTCAGCGAGCGCCCGGATTTCCGGGAATCTTTCCAGTTCCACGCCGATGCACAGCGCGTGGCTCACCCGGTTGCGTGCCATGAGGCCGAACACCTCTGGCAACTTGTCGGCAAGATCGGGAAAATTGATATGGCAGTGCGAATCGATATACATGCGGTGAGCGAAGCACCGCAGGGCGGTGCTACATAGTGTGCGTTGGACGCACCGATTTTAACGAACCGCCGAGCAAACCTTCAATTTTGTTTTGCGCCGCCTTGCCGCTCTCGTTGAAAGCGAATTGCACCCCGACGCCCTGAATCCGGCCACCGTGCGAACCATCAGGCGTTACCCACACCACCTTGCCGGAAACCGGCAACTTGGTGGGGTCGTCCATCAGGGTGAGCAGCATGAACACCTCCTCGCCCATCTTGTAACTTTTATTGGTAGGTATAAACAGTCCGCCGCCTTTGATAAAGGGCATGTAGGCAGCAAAAAGCGCGGACTTTTCCTTGATCGACAAAGAAAGCACACCAGGGCGTACGGCTCCGGTAACGTCATTGGCTGCTGCGTTCATGGTCAACTCTCATCAATCAAACAAATGCCGATATTCAATCAGCCAGGCTTCCTGCTGCAAGGGCCGGTTAAGCGGGTGCGCCAGCGTGCGCCCTGCATCAGCATGGCTTTTTGCCAGCGCCAGCAACTTTGCCAAATCCGCCTGAGCTCCCAACTGCGCCAGCACATCGGCAAAATCGCGGTTGAACTGCACGCTGCCCCGCAATTTTACCGCCAGCAAATCACCCAGCCACTTATAGGCCACTGCGTGCCAGGTTTCGATCTTGATCGCCTTCCAGCGTTCACCCAACGCGACCGGATTCAACTGTCCGGGATGCGCCAACCCCTCCAGCACGCTGAGGCGTTCATCCAGTTCGGCGCCTTCAGCCCAGTTCAGTGCATCGATCGGGGAACCACCGGATAGAGCCAGCAAGGTCGCGACATCCTCAACCTGCTCGCTGCCCAGCCACTGCATCGCGATGTCAGCCGCTGGCAGACCGATATCCAGCCGGGTGCAGCGGCTGCGTATGGTCGGCAACAGACGTCGCGGCTGATCCGAAACCAGCACGAACACCGTCTTTAACGGCGGTTCCTCCAGCACCTTTAACAGGGCATTGGCCGCCGCCAGGTTGAGGCTGTCAGCCGGATTGACCAGTACGACACGGAAACCCGCGCGATAGGTGGAAAGCTGAACGTACTCGACTGCTTCCCGGGCCTGCTCGACTTCGATGGCGGTGGCCATTCTGGCTTCACCCTCCTTGCCGGTTTTTTCCTGCAGGGTGATCAGCCGGAAATCCGGGTGAGCCCCGGTGTCGAACCAGTGGCAGGCTGGACAACGACCGCATGCGGCGCCGTCGGGCAGCGGCGCTTCGCACAGCAAAGCCTGCGCCCAGGCCTGCGCCAGCGCCCCCTTGCCGACCCCGCGCGGCCCTGCCAACAACAGGGCCTGCGCCGGTCGAGTCCGGGTTGCGAGCAAGCGCTGCCACGACGATTCCAGCCAGGGATAGGGCGCGCTCAAAACAACTCCTGCAACAGCTGGCTGATTTCGAGTTGCAGTTCCGCGATGTTGTGCCGTGCATCCAGCACACGAATGCGGTCGGGCTCGGCCCGTGCACGGTCGAGATAGGCGTTGCGCACGCGGCTGAAAAAGCTGTCGGCCTCACGCTCGAAGCGGTCGGCGGTGCGTGCGGCCGAGCGGCGCGCTTCCGCCACCTCGGGCGGCACGTCGAACAACAGGGTGAGATCGGGCTGGAAACCACGCTGCACCCAGGTTTCCAGTGCGGCGATACGCGCCACGCCGATGCCGCGTCCGCCGCATTGATAGGCATAGCTGGCATCGGTGAAGCGGTCGGACACCACCCATGCGCCCCGCGCGAGCGCGGGCAAAATCAATTCGGCCAGGTGCGCCTGGCGTGCCGCAAACATCAGCAGCAACTCGGTATCAGCATCCATGTCGCGATGCAGCAGCAGTTCGCGCAGGGTTTCGCCGAGGGGCGTGCCGCCGGGTTCACGGGTGACGATGACTTCCCTGCCCTGCTGCCGCAGCCATTCGGCGACATATCCCAGGTGCGTGCTTTTGCCGGCGCCATCGACGCCTTCGAGGGTGATGAATCTGCCGGAGGTCTTCATCGCTGGTAACGGTTCACTGCACGATTGTGCGCATCGAGATTGCTGGAAAAGACATGGGTGCCGTTGCCACTTGCGACGAAATAAAGCGCGTCCGTCCTGGCAGGATTGAGCGCAGCCTGGATCGCCGCCTCGCTCGGCATTGCTATCGGCGTGGGCGGCAGCCCGGCACGCGTATAGGTGTTATAGGGGGTGTCGGTCTGCAGATCGATCTTGCGCAGGTTGCCGTCGAAGCGTTCACCCAGCCCGTAGATCACGGTGGGATCGGTTTGCAGGCGCATGCCCCGTTTGAGCCGGTTGAGGAACACGCCGGCAATCTGCGGCCGTTCGAATGCCGCGCCGGTTTCCTTTTCCACGATCGATGCCATGATGAGCGCCTCATAGGGGTTGCGGTAAGGCAGCCCCGGCGCGCGTGTTTCCCATGCGGCCATGAGCTTTTCGTGCTGCAGACGATAGGCGCGACGCAACACATCGAGGTCGGACGTGTGCGGCGCATAAAAATAGGTATCGGGAAACAGCAGGCCTTCCGGATGGCTTTCCTCTGCACCGATGGCTTGCATCAGTTCGGCATCGCTCATGCCGGCACTGTCGTTCTTCAGCAGGGGCTGCGCAGCCAGCACCGCGCGCACCTCACGCCAGTTCCTGCCTTCGATGAACTGCACGATGGCTGTCGTGACTTCGCCGCGCTGGATCTTGGCATAAAGTTCCAGTGGCGTAAGCGGCTTGTCGAGCGTATACACGCCCAGCTTGAGCGTCCCTGCCTTGCCCAGCAGGCGGCCAAGCAACCAGAACACGCCCGCGTGTCCGATCACACCTTCTCGTTCCAGCATCATGCTCAGGCTTCGTAAATTCGTGCCGGGAGTCACGTTGATGGATTTCGGCACCGGTTCGACGCGCAAGGGCTGGTTGCCGTACCAGGCCAGCCCGCCTGCCCCCGCCAGCGCAACCAGGACGGCAAGCACTACAAATCGCTTAATCCACATCTTCATACAGAGCGTTATTCAAAAGTGCCGTCCATCCCGCAGGCGACCAAATCACGTCTTCCAGCCTGGCCACCCGGCACACGCCGATCACGCTGTTGCAGATCATGACTTCGTCGGCTGCGAGTATAGCGTCTGGCCCCAGGCGGCCGATATGGCTGCGGATGCCAAAGCGCGCCGCCGCGCGCAACAGGCGGGCTCGGGCCACGCCTGCCACCCCGCATTCGCTCAGGTCGGGGGTGAACAATTCACCCTCTCTGGCCCAAAACACATTGCTCATCACGCCACTTACCACCATCCCCCTGTCGTCGCACAGGATCCCCTCGAAAACTGCCGGATCGTCCCACTCTGCACGTGCCAGCACATTCTCCAGACGGTTCAGATGCTTGACCCCCGCCAGCTGCGGCTGGCGTGCCAGACGCAGCGCGCACCAGCGAACCATGATATCGGAAGAGGCATCTGCATGCGGTGGCAGGGGCGCGGACAACACGATTCGCGTGCAAGCATTGCCAATGGGAAGTGCATAGCCGCGCGCGCCCACGCCACGTGTGAGGATGATTTTGACAATACCCTGCCCGGCTTCGGCCACTTGGCAGACTTCGGCATGCAACAGGGTTGCATCCGGGCATTCCAGTGCCAACGCTGCACAGTCCGCGGCGAGTTTGGCGTAATGATCCGACCACCACAGCGGCTGTCCGGCATGCGTACGCAAGGTACGGAACACGCCGTCACCATAGGCAAGCCCACGATCCATTGCATTGACGGCATCCGTCGGTTGGCCGTTGATGAGGATCATGCGAAATCCAGGGCACGCAAAAGGCCCCGGGCCTTGGCGCGTGTTTCGTCGAGTTCGCGTTGCGGGATGGAATCGGCCACAATGCCGGCGCCGGCTCGGAAAGCCAGTTCGCGCCCGCGCAGCAGGAAACTGCGAATCAGAATATTGAAATCGAAGCTGCCGTCATGATTAAGGTAGCCGACGCTGCCGGTATAGCTGCGGCGCGACGTCTGCTCCAGTTCATGAATAATCTGCATGGTGCGTACTTTGGGACAGCCCGTGATGGTCCCACCGGGAAAAACTGCGCGCAAAACATCGAAAATGCGCATGCCTGGACGCAGTTGCCCGCAGACGGTGGACTCGATGTGATGCACGTGGCGATAGCTGGCGATTTCCATCAGGGTCGCCACCTTCACACTGCCGGGTTCGCACACCCGACCCAGGTCGTTGCGTTCCAGATCGACCAGCATGACGTGTTCGGCACGCTCCTTGGGGTGCACCTGCAGACGCGCCCGTAACGCGGCATCTTCTGCCATGTCCTCACTTCTGGGATGGGTGCCGGCAATCGGACGGGTTTCGAGCGACCCATCGCTTCCAAGCCGCACCAGCCTTTCGGGTGAAGAACTCACGATAGACCAGTCTTCCATCTGCACCAGCGCAGAAAACGGTGCGGGATTTTTTTGCATCAGCCGGCAAAGCAGCGATGCAGGCACAAGCGGATGCATGAAATCGGCCTGCCAGCCACGCGACAGGTTGACCTGGAATACATCCCCCGCACGAATGTATTCCTGAATGCGCGCGACACCGGCCAGAAATGCAGCGGGATCGTCTTCCTGCAGGGCCACCTGTTCCGGCAACGCCGGGATGGGGGGAACCTCCAGTGCCAGATCGTGCGCCATGGCTTCGACCAGCGCCCGTTGTCCGGTTTCCGCAACCAGCACACAGCGTCCGCTGTCACGCTCATACAGGATTGCAGCCGGTATACGGGTCAGCCAGGCCAGGGGGAAATCGGCATCCTCCGACAGCCCCGCACTGGGCTCGAACAGCCCGCCCAGTTCATAGGCGAACGCACACAGCCAGCCACCGACAAACGGCAGGTCATGCTCCGATCGCGCGGATTGGAGCGGGCGAAGCTGCATTGCAGGATGCGCCTGCAATCCGGCCAGGCCTTCGGCTGCGGTGATGCGGCTGGAGTCCTGCGGGAAGGCAAAGAGCATGTCCCAGCCAGTGTCTCCACTGCTGAGAAACAGGCCGGGATAGCGCTGCGGATTGAACGCCTGAAGACGGGCCAGATCAGGCCGCCGTGGCCATTCCTGGACTTCCAGCGTACTCAAGACGGACCGCAGCGAGGGTCAAACGCGCTTGAAGACCAGCGAACCGTTGGTGCCACCAAACCCGAAGTTGTTCTTCAGCGCAAAGTCGATCTTCATGTCGCGCGCAGTATTTGCGCAGTAATCGAGGTCGCACTCGGGGTCTTGCGAGAAGATATTGATGGTGGGTGGCGAAATCTGGTGATGCACCGCCAGCACGCTGAATATCGACTCGACACCGCCGGCGCCGCCCAGCAGGTGGCCAGTCATCGACTTGGTCGAATTGATCACGGCCTTGTAGGCCGCGTCGCCCAGCGCAAGCTTGATGGCATCGGTTTCGTTCTTGTCGCCCAGCGGCGTCGAGGTGCCATGCGCGTTGATGTAATCAAGCTGGTCTGCATTCACCCCGGCGTCGCGCAACGCGTTCAGCATCGAACGCCTGGGGCCGTCGGTGCTCGGCGCTGTCATGTGGTAGGCGTCGCCGCTCATGCCGAAGCCCACCACCTCGGCGTAAATTTTTGCGCCGCGCTTGATGGCATGCTCGTATTCTTCCAGCACCATCACGCCAGAGCCCTCGCCCAGAACAAAGCCGTCGCGATCCTTGTCCCACGGACGGCTGGCAGTGGCCGGGTCGTCGTTGCGGGTGGAAAGCGCACGTGCTGCAGAGAAGCCGCCGATGCCCAGTTGCGAAACGGCCCCCTCGGATCCGCCAGCGACCATCACATCAGCGTCACCGTAGCCAATCATGCGTGCCGACAAGCCAATCGCGTGCAAGCCCGACGTGCAGGCGGTGACAGTGCCCAGGTTGGGGCCTTTGATCCCATACAAAATCGAAAGATTGCCTGAAATCATGTTGATGATGGAACCCGGAATAAAGAAGGGAGAAATCTTCCTCGGCCCTGATTCCATCAGTATGGCGTGGGTTTCCTCTATCAGCGGCAGGCCGCCGATGCCGGAGCCTATATTGATGCCGATGCGTTCGGCATTGGCTTCGGTAACTTCAATTCCAGAATCGCGTATCGCCTGAATGCCCGCGGCCATGCCGTACTGGATAAAGAGATCCATGCGGCGGGCTTCTTTCGGGTTGAGATATTGCTCAACCTGGAAATTTTTCACCTCGCCTGCCATTTGAGAGGCGAAAGGTGAAGGATCAAAACGGGTAATCCGGGCGATTCCGGTGCGGCCTGCAACCAGGTTGTCCCAGGCTTCCGGTATGGTGTTGCCCACTGGGGAGATGATCCCCAGCCCGGTGACGACGACGCGACGTTTGGACAAAAGTCAGTCCTTTAAATTCGTTACGGGGTAAATGATCAGCTCGAATGGCTGTTGACGTAGTCGATTGCCTGCTGGACGGTGGTGATCTTTTCTGCATCCTCGTCGGGGATTTCGCAGCCGAATTCCTCTTCCAGCGCCATTACCAGTTCAACCGTATCGAGCGAGTCCGCGCCCAGGTCGCCCACGAAGGAAGACTCGTTTTTGATGTCCGCCTCGTTGACGCCCAATTGTTCGGCGACGACTTTGATTACACGCTGTACGTTTTCCATTACTGATCCTCTCTTGAAATAAGGCCACAACAAAGTTGAAGCCATGAAAATTGAAGCCGGGCGATTTTACCAAACTTTCTGCCCTGATTACGCCATGTACATGCCGCCATTCACATGCAGGGTGGTACCCGAAATGTAGCCCGCCGCCGGCGACGCCAGAAATGCCACGGCCTGCGCAATGTCTTCTGCCGACCCCAGGCGTCCCAACGGGATATGGCTTAACAGGGCCTGTCGCTGCGCTTCGGGCAGCGCGCGCGTCATGTCGGTGTCAATGAAACCCGGCGCCACGCAGTTGACCGTGATGTTGCGGCTGCCGACTTCACGCGCCAGTGACTTGGTGAAACCCATGATGCCGGCCTTGGCCGCGCTGTAGTTGGTCTGGCCGGCGTTGCCCATCGCACCCACCACCGAAGCGATGGAAATGATGCGCCCGGCGCGCGCCTTCATCATCGCGCGCAGCACCGCGCGTGACAACCGGAATACAGAGGTGAGGTTGGTTGCCACGATGTCGTCCCACTCCTCGTCCTTCATCCGCATCAGCAGATTGTCGCGGGTGATGCCGGCGTTGTTGACCAGGATACCGATGCTGCCGAAATTCTTCTCGATGGCAGCGATGACCGCATCGACTTCGGCTGCGTCGGTGACGTCGAGCTTCATGCCGCCACCCTTGATGTTGGCAGCTGAGAGGTAATCGCTGATTGCCTGTGAACCCTTGTCGCTGGTGGCGGTGCCGATCACGGTGGCGCCCGCATTGCCGAGCGCCAGCGCAATTGCCTGACCGATTCCGCGGCTGGCGCCGGTGACGAGTGCGATCTGTCCTTGCAGCATGTTGCCTCCTTATTGATTGAACGCAGCAGCGAGGCTGGCTTCGTCCACCAGCGCCACGGCCGGCAGGCTGTCGTCGATGCGTTTGTTGAGGCCCGCCAGCACCTTGCCGGGGCCGCATTCGATCACGCGCTCGATGCCTGCGGCTTTCAGCGCCCGCACGGTCTCGACCCAGCGCACCGGCGTGTGCAGTTGCTTCGCCAGCGCGGCGCGAATCGCATCGGGTTCGGCATGGCTTTGCACATCGGTGTTGTGCAGAACCGCAATCGCCGGCACCGCAATCGCCACGCCCTGCAGATGCGCCAGCAGTTTCTCGGCGGCCGGCCGCATCAGCGAGGAGTGCGATGGCACGCTGACCGGCAGCGGCAGCGCACGCTTGGCGCCCTTTTCTTTCGCCAGTGCCATGGCGCGTTCCACCGCTGCCTTGTTGCCGGCAACCACAACCTGGCCGGGGGAGTTGAAGTTGACTGCCTCGACCACTTCGCCCGCCGCTGCGTTCGCGCACACCGCGCGCACCGCATCGTCATCCAGTCCCAGAATCGCCGCCATCGCGCCGACGCCTTCGGGCACCGCCGCCTGCATCGCCTCGGCGCGGAAGCGCACCAGTTTGATCGCATCGGCAAAGTTCAAAGCGCCCGCCGCGACCAGCGCGGCGTATTCGCCCAGGCTGTGGCCTGCCAGTAGCACAGGCGTTGCGCCGCCCGATGCCTGCCATACGCGCCAAGCAGCAATATCGGCTGCCAGCATCGCAGGCTGGGTGTTGATGGTCTGGTTGAGCAGATCGGCCGGGCCGTCAGCGACCAGCGCCCACAGATTCTGACCCAGCGCGTCGGATGCTTCGGTAAAGGTATTGCGCACTTCAGCACGCTCACCCCAGCCCTGCATCATGCCGACCGATTGCGAACCCTGTCCGGGGAAAACAAAAGCCAGTTTCACTTGCTTGATCCTTTAATACTTGAGAAGTGCGGAGCCCCAGGTGAAGCCGCCGCCAAAGGCTTCCATCAGCACCGTCTGGCCGCGCTGGATGCGCCCGTCGCGTACCGCCACGTCGAACGCCAGCGGCACCGACGCGGCCGAAGTGTTGCCATGGCCGGCCACAGTGGTGACGACATGGTCCATGCTCATGCCGAGCTTTTTCGCGGTGGCGGAAATGATGCGGATGTTGGCCTGGTGCGGCACCAGCCAGTCGATATCGGATTTCTGCAGCCCGTTCGCTTCCAGCGTTTCGTCGACGATGCGGTCGAGCGTGTTGACCGCCATCTTGAACACGGCGTTGCCTTCCATCCGCATCAGCGCCGGTTCGTGCAGGCCGCTAGAAGGGCCGTTGGTGGTACGCAGCAATTCCTTGTGGCGGCCGTCGGCATGGATATGGGTCGCGATGATACCGGGATCGCTGGATGCGCCCAGCACCACCGCGCCGGCGCCATCGCCCCACAGGATACAGTTGCCGCGGTCGTTCCAGTCGGTGATGCGCGACAGGGTTTCGGCGCCGACCACCAGCACGTTTTTGGCCGCGCCCGTCTTGATGAACTGGTCAGCCACGCTCAGGGCGTAGACGAAACCGCTGCATACCGCCTGCAGGTCGAATGCCGGCTTGCCGTTGGTCATGCCGAGCTTGGATTGCACGATGCAGGCGGTGCTGGGAAACACCAGGTCAGGGGTGGTGGTGGCGACCAGCAGCAGGTCGATATCATCCACCGCCAGCCCCGCTACTTCAAGCGCCGCGCGTATCGCCTGGGTCGCCAGATCGCTGGTGAATTCGCCCTCGGCGGCAATGTGGCGTTCTCGAATACCGGTGCGCTCGACAATCCATTGATCGTTCGTCTCGACCAGCTTTTCGAGGTCAGCGTTGGTAAGGATGCGCGCCGGCAGGTAGCTGCCGGTGCCGAGAATGCGGGAATAGATCAAGCGGGCACCCGTTGCAGGAGTTGTATCTGATCGGTGATGCGCTTCAGCACGTTGTTGCGGACTTCCTCGCAGGCGGTTTCGATTGCGTGTTCGAAGGCCAAGCGATCCGCCGAACCGTGACTTTTCACCACCACGCCCTTGAGGCCCAGCAATGTGGCGCCATTGTAGCGACGCGGGTCGAGCCTGCGCTTGAAGGCGTTCAATACCGGCAGCGCCATCACGCCGGCAATGCGTGTCATCCAGTTGCGCTTGAATTCGGCGCGCAGCGTGGTGGCGATCATCTTGGCCAGACCTTCGGATGCTTTCAGGGTGACATTGCCGACGAAGCCGTCGCACACCACCACGTCGGTGGTGCCCTTGAAAATATCGTTGCCCTCAACGTTGCCGTAGAAATTGAGATGGCTGTCGCGCAGCAATTCGGCGGCCTGCTTCACCATCTCGTTGCCCTTGATGTCTTCCTCGCCGATATTGAGCAGTCCCACACTGGGGTTTGGCTTGTGCTCCACTGCCGACACCAGCATCGCGCCCATGATGCCGAACTGCAGCAGATGTTCGGCTGAGCAGTCGACGTTGGCACCCATGTCCAGCACCAGTGCGTGGCCGCCGATTGTCGGCATGACAGCGGCAATCGCAGGGCGGTCGATCCCGGGGAGGGTTTTCAGGACGAAGCGCGCAGTTGCCATCAGAGCGCCGGTGTTGCCGGCCGACACGCAGGCGTCAGCCTCGCCGGATTTGACGAGATCGATGACCACTCGCATGGAGGAATCTTTTTTGCCGCGCAATGCCAGCGCGGGCGCCTCATCCATCGCCACCACCTGGCTGGCGTGGCGCACGATGAGACGTGGACTGGGTTTGGCACGGCGCGCCTTGAGCTCGGCCGCAACAATATCCTGCGGCCCGACCAGAATCACATTCAGATCGGGATAACGCGCAAGGCAGCGGATCGCCGCCGGGACGGTGACATGGGGGCCGTGATCGCCCCCCATGACATCAATGGCGACCGTGATATATCTCATGCAGCCGTAATCGCTGGCTGATCAGGATGCGCCAAACCATAGCGCACCAGGGAATTACTCGCCTTTGGCCTTGACGACTTTGCGGCCACGGTAATAGCCGTTAGGGCTGATGTGGTGGCGCAGGTGCGCTTCACCCGTGGTCGGCTCGACGGCCAGCGGCGGGTTGGTCAGAAAATCGTGCGAGCGGTGCATGCCACGCTTGGACGGGGATTTTTTGTTCTGCTGAACTGCCATTTCTTGCTCCTTAAAATCGGGGTGCCAATGACTTGGCACCTATAAACCATTGCCCCCTTTAAACGGGACATTCACCTTCTGCATGCATGGCCGCCAGCGGCAGGCTCAACAACACTTCATCCTCAACCAGATCGATCAGACTCAAGGCCTCGCCAGCCTGAATCGCATCACTGTCGGGCAAGGCGTCGAGTCGTTCCAGTTCAGCCTCGTTGCGCGCCAGATACAATGTGCGCTCAACCTCGACCGTATACGGCATGCTGCCCAGACAACGCTGACAGGTCAGCCCCACCTCGCCGCGGATCGACACGTGCAGCGACAAGCTGCCGCGCTGATCCGTTCGCCCGATAACTCGACAGAACAGCGTGCCTTGCGTAAATTCATGGGCAAGACGCGGAAACGCAGCCACATCCGACAGGATTTCCCACGACTGCGCATCCCTGCAAAAACGCCATGGATCGACCTCAATTGGCTGAAGCATGGCGCCGCACCCGGTTAAACATTAGCCCGCAATGATATGATTTCGCGTTCTTTTTGTCAAAGAAACCCCAGCCATCCCTACATCAGGCGAGCCCATGCTTAAGAAAATACTGGTCGCCAACCGGGGCGAGATCGCTGTCCGCATCGTACGCGCCTGCGCCGAACTGGGCATCAAGTCGGTCGCCATCTACACCGACGCCGACCGCCACGCGCTCCATGTCAAGAAAGCCGACGAGGCCTACCACATTGGCAAGGACCCGATTCTGGGCTATCTGAACGCGCACACGCTGGTCAACCTGGCGGCGGCTTCGGGCTGCGATGCCCTGCATCCGGGCTACGGTTTCCTCTCCGAAAATCCCGACCTGGCGACCATTTGCGCGCGCCGCGGCATCCGCTTCATTGGCCCCTCGCCCGAGGTGATCCGCCGCATGGGCGACAAGATCCAGGCGCGCAACGCGATGATCGAGGCGGGCATTCCGGTGGTGCCCGGCTCGGACCATAACCTTGAGAACGTCGGGGAAGCCCGCGAGCTGGCCAACAAATTCGGTTATCCGGTGATGCTCAAGGCCACCAACGGCGGCGGCGGGCGCGGCATCCGGCGGTGTGACAGCGAAGAAGACCTGCTGAAAAACTACGACCGCGTGGTATCTGAAGCCAGCAAGGCTTTCGGCAAGCCGGAAGTGTTCGTCGAAAAATGCGTGGTACGACCCAAGCATATTGAAGTACAGGTCCTGGGCGACACC